>Ga0137403_10000046_pt1 | contig 128227 bp, 110 predicted proteins | sample CZOMad2_1_16fung_FD_122057 | JGI IMG/M metagenome (GOLD analysis project Ga0137403, IMG submission 122057) | Vadose zone soil fungal communities from Angelo Coast Range Reserve, California, USA - CZOMad2_1_16fungal (Hybrid Assembly) | ecosystem: Environmental > Terrestrial > Soil > Vadose... | reverse complement strand
TACTGAAACGCCATAAAGACACCGGCCCGGGCGCGCTCGTCGGGCGGCATTTCCAGGAGGTTCTTACCTTCGTAGAGCACCTCGCCCTTTGTCACTTCGTAGGCGGGATGACCAGCCAACACTTTGGCCAGCGTTGACTTGCCTGAGCCGTTCGGTCCCATGATGGCGTGAACTTCGCCCTTATTGACCGTGAGGCTAATCCCCTTAAGGATCTCGTTCCCTTCAACGGCCGCGTGCAAATTGCGAATCTCTAACACGTATGATTGCTCCTCAAAATTATGACGCGGTGACAGAGTCAAATGTCCCCGTCTCCGCGTCTGCCCATCTCCGCGTCCGGTTTATCCGACGCTGCCTTCCAGCTTCAAACCCAACAAGCGTTGCGCTTCAACTGCAAACTCCATCGGCAAATGCAGGAACACGTCTTTGCAAAAGCCGTTGATGATCAACGACACTGCATCCTCCTGAGAAATACCGCGCTGCTGGAGATAGAACAACTGCTCTTCACTAATCTTCGAAGTTGACGCTTCATGTTCCACGCTCGAGCTGTCGTTCATTACTTCGATATAAGGAAACGTATTCGCGCCGCAATTAGATCCAATCAACATCGAGTCGCACTGTGTGTAGTTGCGTGAATTCTCAGCCTTGGGCATGACCTTGACCAGGCCTCGATAACTATTGTTCGACTTACCGGCCGCAATTCCCTTCGAAATAATCGTTGAATGGGTGTTCTTTCCCAGATGAATCATCTTCGTGCCGGTATCCGCCTGCTGCGCATGATTTGTGAGGGCCACGGAATAAAACTCGCCGATCGAGTTGTCACCCAGCAAGATACACGATGGATACTTCCAGGTAATTGCGGAACCTGTTTCAACCTGGGTCCAGGAGATTTTTGAATTTCTACCCGCGCACTTTCCGCGCTTCGTTACGAAGTTGTAAATGCCGCCGCGGCCTTCTTCATCACCGGCATACCAGTTTTGCACCGTGGAGTACTTGATTTGCGCGTCATCCAGGGCGACCAGTTCCACGACTGCCGCGTGCAACTGGTTCTTGTCAAACTTGGGCGCTGTACACCCTTCAAGATACGAGACGTAAGAGCCCTCTTCGGCGACAATCAGCGTCCTTTCAAACTGGCCCGATTCGGAATTATTAATGCGAAAATACGTTGAAAGCTCCATCGGGCAGCGCACGCCCTTTGGTATGAAACAGAACGAGCCGTCGGAAAAGACCGCACTGTTCAGCGCCGCGAAAAAATTGTCGTTCGTGGGAACCACTGAGCCCAGATGCTTGCGCACCAGATCCGGATACTCGCGAATAGCCTCGGTGAACGAACAGAAAATTACGCCATGCTTCTTGAGTTTTTCCTTATAAGTGGTAGCGACCGAAACGGAGTCGAATACAGCATCTACGGCAACTCCGGCAAGCTGTTTCTGTTCCTGCAACGGAATACCTAGCTTTTCAAAGGTCCGCAACAATTCCGGATCTACTTCGTCCAGACTCTGCTTCGTTGGTTTCTGCTTCGGGGCGCTGTAGTAAATTACGTCCTGGTAGTCGATTTCCGGATAAGAGATATTAGGCCAGTGTTTTGGCTCCGTCATCGTCAGCCAGTGACGGTAAGCCTTCAGTCGAAACTCAAGCATCCAGTCCGGTTCATTCTTTTTCTCGACTATTAAGCGAATCGTATCTTCCGACAGACCTCGAGGAATAACATCCGATTCGATGTCGGTAACGAATCCGTATTTGTATTCCCTGCTACGCAGCAGCTCAGCTGTGCTCATTCTGGTTTCCTGATCCCCGTTGTTGTAAAGCAACCCGTTAGGTTGCGCTGTAAAGCAACCTGTTAGGTTGCGCTCGCAAGCTAACAGCTTGCGTTACATGCCCAATCTTGTACCCTGCTTAAGTCCGTGAATGCTATGCAACACGGCATCCACTTTCGCCTCAGAGCCCAACAGTTGAGACAACGTAATCTCCGCCAGGGCGTTGTCCACGATTTGATGGAGCTCAACAATCACCGGTCTGATGCCGCAATCTCCGGTGTGCACACAAGTCTCGAGCACCCCGGTATAACTCTTACAGTGCGAGTCCGCCCGCTCGCCATCCAGGACTCGAATAACCTGATTCAAACGAATCTCGCTCGCGGGCATGGCCAGCCGGTAGCCACCTTTTATTCCCCGCTGAGACTGCACTAAACCCGCCTTACTCAGGATCCACATCAGCTTGCCGGCGTTCGCTCCAGAGATTCCTTCTCGCCGAGCAATTTGCGAAAGCGTCAACGACTCCCCGGTCAGCTCAGCTTGCGCCAGTTGCAGGAGGCAGCGGAGCCCGTATTCTTCCTGTGCGGAAATCTTCATTTCGCGGCCATTGTAGGTAAACCTTACTTTTAAGTCAAGATTGCAGCAAGTCTTTGAGAATCCGTAGATTACCAGCCGCTTGCAGGGCTGATGGTGTGCTTATTAAAGGCGGTTGGATCCACGAAATAACACGAATCTTTTCGTGTTTTTAGTGGATCTGACTCTGGTTGCGGGTTAAGACTCCGTCCGGTGACGTAAGGATTCTTTAGAAACCGAAGTTGAACTCGATGTATCCGGATAGACGAACAGCTCTTCCATCCACCACCACAGGCGAAAAGCGCCAGCCGCGAGCGGCGTCTTCGGCGGCTTGCCGGAGTAGCATCGGACCCTCCGATTTCTGCACCTGAACCTCACCGCGCTCATTGACAATCACGTGCACCTTTACAGTGCCTGTGGCTCGCGACGCTTTAGCTATCGGTGGGTAGGTGGGAATAACGCGCTTGCTGGCTCGCTCGTTTAGGGCACCGGCATTAATTACTTGCGCATCCGAGGTCGGATTTGCAGGCTGAGTTCCAGACTGTGAACCTGCGCCCGCGGCCGAATTTGCCGGAGCGCCCGAGGCAGATGATTGATTCTTAGGAGGACGCGCTGGTGGCCCACCCAGCGAAGCAATCTCGATCCGCGCCGAGCCGAGTTGTTCGCGCGCCTGGGTGTATTCACTCTGCCAGCGCTCCCGATCTTCTCCGTCACGGGCTACAGACACGCGCACCCCCAGCACGTCCTCGAGCAGTGCGAGACCGTCGTTGGCCGTGGCAGCGTCTTTCATTATTTCCTTAGCCTGAGCCGCCATCCGTTCCAGCAGCGAGCGAGCGCGATCGAGATCGTTCGTTGCTTCAGAAGGCAAGCCCGCGCTGTCAATACTTACTCCGAAATTGCGATAGCGAGCCAGATGCAGACGCAGGCCATTTACCGTTTGGCCAGCCAAAGCGAAGTAGCCGCGGATTGAACCTTCCTTCGCAACCGCACGCGTTTGAAAAGTTTCCTCGAGCAGTGACTGGGGTCGCGCGTAATTCCCTGCCTCGAGATAGATCCCCATCAGCATGATCGTGGTTCCTTCGCGCACGACCACGTCTCTGGAGGTTGCCCTGGCAGTTTCGAGTTCACTGGCGGCAGCTTCCAACTGGTGCGCCGCAGCCAGAGCGCGCGCCCGCTCAATGCGCTTTTGAATTTCCTCCGGGCTTGGCCCTACAGGAGGTGGTTGGACGCTTGTGGAACTGCCGTAGTTACTCTGAGGATTCGATTGGGTGCTGGATGGGCCAGGCTGGACGTTTGGCTGACTTGACGGCACTGCTGGTGAGGATTGACCGGCGACCCGAACAGCTGCGAGCGCCGCATAAAGAACTACAAAAGAGATAAGACCAAACTGCGCAACAATACTGGATAACTTCTCGCCCTTCACTTTTATGTCTCCGGAAATAAGAAAGCGAGCCTAAATGGCTCGCCTAACAGGTAGCATCAACTGACGACTTATTATCGTCCGATACGCCCCCCGGAGGCAAGTAGGACCTCAACAAAAACTCGATTACTGGTGTTTTCGCTGGGGTTTTTGTGCCAACCCCAGGACGATCCACGAAATCACACGAACAAAACGCGCACAATTGCACCTCGTTCGTTTGGTTTTGCTCGTATGTTCGTGTTATTTCGTGGATCGAGTCGCCAGGACCCCGAGGACTATTGTGGATCAGTCTTGAGACTCTTGATGATGCGGTCGCGAAAGACTCCGGCGCTCTCCTTGATTGCTGGTTCATTGAGTGTCAAGAGACGGTGGTCTCGCATGAGGACCCTGCCGTTAACGATGACAGTTTGCACGTCCGAAGCTTTGGTCGCATACACGAGATCGGAATAGATGTTGTAGAGGGGAATCTGATTCAGCGCATCCCGTTCGACAATGACTATGTCGGCGCGCTTCCCTGCTTCCAGCGAACCAATCAGATTGTCAAGATGAAGCGCCGCGGCGCCCCGGATCGTAGCCAGCTCAAATGCCTGTTGCGCAGTCATCACCTTAGGATCGCCGCTGAATACCTTGTGCAACTTCGCAGCCGTATCCATTTCTTCCCACATATTCAGGTCGTTGTTGGACGCTGCTCCGTCGGTTCCCAGGCCAACCGCGATGCCTTCAGCCATCATCTTGGGCACCGGGGCAACACCGGAGGCCAGCTTCATGTTTGATTGAGGGTTATGAACTACGCCAACACCGCGGCGCTTAAGAATGTCGAGTTCATCCCCGGCCGGCCAAACTACGTGCGCGGCAATCACTCGATTGTTCAGGAACCCGATCCGCTCGAGATAGTCAATGGGGCTTGCGCCCTTGGCTTTCAGACTGTCATCCACTTCCCGTTTGGTTTCGGAAATATGAGTGACTATCGGCGCTCCGGTGCGGTCTGAGAAGGCCCGAATCGCTTTCAGGTGCTCTTCCGAGACGGTATAGGGGGCATGCGGCGCAATTGCAGCGACGATCAGATCGTTCCCTTTCCAGTGGGCAACAAACTTTTCCGCATAAGCCATGCCCTCGGCATTTGTCTTATTGTCGGCCACGGGAAAATCGATGAGCGTTTCGCCCAAGACGCCGCGCACGCCAGCCTTGGCAGTCTCGTCGGCGATCGCATCCTCGAAGTAGTACATGTCGCAGTAGGTTGTAGTGCCCCCACGGATCATCTCGGCGAGTCCGAGACGGGTTCCCGCGCGAACAAATTCTTCGGTGACATTTTTTGCTTCCGCGGGAAAGATGTACTTGGTCAGCCACTCCTGCAGATCCAGATCGTCGGCCAACCCCCGAAACAGCGTCATGGGTATGTGCGTATGGCCGTTGATCAAGCCCGGAATGATCAAACGATTCCGCGCGTCAATAATCTGTGCCGCAGCATACTGCCGTTCGAGCTCAGCGCGTGGGCCAACGGCCAGAATTTTTCCGCCGCTGATCGCAATCGCGCCGTTCTCGATTACTCGGCGCGAGCTGTCCATGGTGACGATCGTTCCGCCCAACACCAGCAGCTCTGCACGACTGCGCTTTTGTTGTGCGTCGGCTTCAGTAAAGGATAAGCTCAAGATCATAGTCAGAAGCGTCAGTACGCTCACCAGAGTTTTTGACATACGTTACATGGTTTTGCGAATCATCGTTCACTGGAAGAAAATGCACTGAACCACCAAATCACACGAATAAAAACCAAGACATTCGTGGATTCGAGTGTTTCGTTCGTGTATTTTCGTGGATCAACCGTTTCGGCTACAGCGGGTTTAGAACGCTTCACGAAATCACACTAGCTCAATCGGCGACAACCCCGAATCAATCGTGTTTCACTTCTTTTAGAAAACGCGCATCGAAGGCCCGCGGCAACAATTCCCGGATCGAGACTGTCTCGCTTTGCCCTTTGAGGTTAAGGAGTTTGATGGTGGCGTTCTTGCAAAACTCCCAGATGATCTGTCTGCAGGTGCCGCACGGAGGCGTCAATGAATCTGTATCGGCAACGATCGACAGTTCCGTAAAGTCTCGCTCGCCCTCTGATAGGGCCTTCCAGATTGCCACTCGTTCGGCGCAAACCGTCAGACCGTAACTCGCGCTTTCAATATTGCATCCGGAGTAAATTTTTCCGCTTGCTGCCCTCACTGCCGCGCCGACCAGAAACCTGGAGAATGGCGCGACCGATTGCAACCGCGCCCGTCGCGCGGTCTCGTCAACTTCAGTTTGACCTTCGGTTCCCTTCAAAACTGACCTCCAACTGGACTTAAAGCGCCGGCCAACCGGTCGCGTATCTTGCCACTGAGCAAATCGATGCTGACCGGATTATGACCACCTTCAGGAATAATGACATCAGCATATCTTTTCGAAGGTTCCACAAGTTGCATGTGCATTGGTCGTACGGTCGCCAGATATTGCTCGATCACCGACTCGACCGTGCGTCCCCGCTCCGCAACATCGCGCCGCAACCGCCGAATGAATCTAATGTCGTCAGGCGTATCGACGAATACCTTGATATCCATCTGTTCCAGCAGACGCGGCTCGGCAAATATCAAAATGCCTTCAACAATGACAATCGGTTTCGGTTCAAGCCGTCTGGTTTCGTGCAGCCTGCTGTTGGTCTTGAAATCGTAGACCGGCAAGTCAATGCCCTCACCGGACTTCAGCTTGCGAACATGATGGACCAGCAGGTCGTTATCCAGCGCGTCCGGGTGATCGAAGTTGGCCACATCACGATAATCGAGGGGCAAATCCTTCAGGTTGCGATAGTAAGAATCCTGCTGAATGAAGACCACTTCGCTGGCACTGACCGATTCGAGAATGCGGTTAGCTACAGTTGTCTTGCCGGATCCGGTTCCACCGCTGATGCCGATAATCATCTGTTCACAACCTGGAACTCAGCCGGACGACTACGCGTTTTAACAGACCCGCAAAGGTGTCTCGCACTCGATTCCCGGTCTCCATAACTTCTTCGTGGTTGATCGGTTCATCACCGATCCCGGCTGCCATGTTCGTAATGCAGGAAATGCCCAGCACATCCATTCCCATATGCCGGGCCACGATAGCCTCTGGTACTGTGCTCATGCCGACGGCGTCGGCGCCGAACGTGCGAAACATGTGAATCTCAGCGGGAGTTTCGTAGCTCGGACCGGACAGGGCAGCATAGACGCCACGACGGACTTCGGTGCCCATCGCCCGCGCCTCTTCAACCACAAGCTCCTGCAACTGTCGTGAGTAAACCTCTGACATGTCCGGAAACCGCGGGCCAAACTTTTCGTCGTTCGGGCCCAGCAATGGATTCACGCCCATCAAGTTCAAATGATCGCTAAGGACCATTAGTGCGCCCTGATTGAATTCGATGTTGATCCCACCGGCGGCGTTCGTCAGAATCAGCGTTCTGATCCCCAGCAGCTTGAAGGTTCTGACGGGAAAGGTCACTTGCTCCAAAGAGTAACCTTCATAATAGTGAACGCGACCCTGCATTGCGACGACTGGTATGTTCTCAAGTGTGCCGACTACCAGCTGTCCGGCATGGCCTTGTGCCGTGGAGCTGACAAAACCCGGAATCTCTTCGTAAGGAATTTTGACGGCGTCTTGAAAATCATCCGCCAGCGCGCCGAGACCACTGCCGAGAATCAAAGCCACGCGTGGCTCGTGGTTGGTGCGCGCGCGAATCGTTCGCGCCGCGTGTTCGGCACGCGCATACAGATTTGATTCCGCCACCTTCTCTGACATTGTTTGCTTGCCCCCCCAACAGCCTACGAAGTCCGCAGAAATAACTCAAGCGTGTGCGACCGGTAGTGAGTCGGTTTGATGTCCGATAAGCTTTAAAAGCTTGTAGTCAACATTCGCAACACTCAAGCTTGAAAAAACGCGACACTACATGTCCGACATGCTTCAGCTTGTCGTCGAGATTGGCAACACTCAAGTAATGATATTACCCGTAACCTCGCACATTGAGAGTTCCCCATCTTGACGACATGCTCTTCAGCTTGTCGGACATTTGCTGTTTCGTGGACCTACTTTTCCTTTTGGTAAGGGATACCCAGAGCGCGCGGCGGTCGTGACGAGCCAATGAATCCCGCCAGTACGATTATCGTTAGCAGGTAAGGAACCATCTGAATAAACTGCACTGGAATATCGTCGCCTGAAGGCAGTTTCACAACGCCCTGCATCTGGATCGAAACCGCCTCAGTAAAACCAAATAGCAGGCAGGCGAGCATCGTCTGCACCGGACGCCACTTCCCGAAAATCAAAGCAGCCAGGGCTATGAAACCCCTTCCGGAAGTCATATTTCTGGTGAATAGAGACGACTGCCCAATGGACAGATAGGCTCCTCCAATTCCAGCCAATACTCCTGACAAGAGGACTCCCCAGTACCTCATCTGGGCCACTGGAACTCCGGCGGCATCGGCGGCCTCGGGATTCTCGCCCACCGATCGAATTCTTAGTCCGAATGGAGTTTTATAAAGGACATACCAGGTAATGGGAACGAGGGCGAAAGCAATAAAAATCGGCGTCCAGGGAATCAGGTGTTCTTTGGCAATCTGCGGAGTGGCCCCCGACGAAAGGAAAAACGCCCCGCTCAAGAATCCGGGCATGCCGATCATCAGAATGTTGATGGCTGTGCCGGTTACGACCTGATCAGCCTTAAAGCGAATGCAGGCCAGAGCATGAATCAGCGCAATGGCGAGGCCGGCTGCCATGCCCGCAAACAAGCCCAGGAAGGGATTGCTTGTCGCATAGGTTACGGCCGCCGCGGTGAAAGCTCCGGCCAACATCATGCCCTCCAGCGCGATGTTAATGACGCCAGAACGTTCGGAAAACATGCCCCCCAGCGCCGCCAGGACAAGTGGTGTTGCCAGCCTGATCGTTGACCAAATTAAAGATGCGGTAAAGATCTCTCTCATGGCTTTATAGCCTCAAGCTCTTAAAGAGTCCGAGCTTCTGAAAGGTTTCCCCGAAAAAAGCCTCGGCAGCTACAAAAAGAATGATTGTAGCTTGTAGCACCTGCACGATGTCTTTGGTTACATGCTCAGTAAACGCATCCACGGGAATGCCGCCGCGCTGCAAAATCGCAAAGAGGAAAGCAGAAATCAGAACGCCTACCGGATGATTGCGGCCCAGCAAAGCCACGGCAATTCCGGTAAATCCGTAATTATCTGAAAACCCATCGTAGTAACGGTGACGGTAACCGAGCACTTCATTGATCCCGACCATTCCCGCGAGCGAGCCGGAGATGGTCATTGCAATCACGATCTGCTTGCGCACAGAAACGCCGCCATACTCGGCGGCCCCGGCATTGCTGCCCGTCGCACGCAATTCGTACCCCCACTTGGTGCGCCAAAGAAACAGGTAGACCAGAACGCAACAAAGCAGCGCCAGTAGAAAGGCAATATTCACGGGAATACGCTCAGGCAAACCAGGCACAAACTTACCGAGTCTTGGAATATACGCACCTGGCCCAATTTGCGATGTTTCCATGATCGGATCGCCTGGAATACGGTAATGATATTGCGTGAGATAACTGATAAAGGCGACGGCGATGAAGTTCAACATTATTGTGTTGATGACTTCATGCGAGCCGAACCGAGCCTTCAAAATGCCGGGTATGGCGCCCCATGCGCCTCCGGCAACAATCGCGGCAACGAAACACAAAGGAATCAAGACCCAGGCGGATCGTTGCGCAAGCGTTATTCCGACCCAGGCAGCTGCAAAAGCGGCGACATAGAGCTGACCCTCTGCGCCGATGTTCAGCAAGCCACAACGGAATGCAACCAGGACAGCCAGTCCGGTAAAGATAAGCGGCGTTGCGTAGAAAAGGGTGTAGCCAATCCCGTCCGGCCACGACAGAGCGCTACCGAACATTAGGCCGTAGGCTTCTATCGGGTTATCGCCGATAACCAGAATCAAAATCGCGCCCACAACGAAGGCGGCCACAACGGCGATGAACGGGAAAAGCAGTTGGCGCAGAAGTTTCATTTTATGAAATGGTCTTGGGCTTTTGGTCTTTGGCTTTTGGCCTTCTTTGGACTTGGGTCTGGTCTTTCACGAACTAAGGGACTCAGACCAAAGACCTAAGGCCAAAGACCAAAAGGCCTAAGACCAAAGACCCAAGACTAATGCCCTCTTGTCATGAGCAGTCCAATTTCCTCAATCGTTGCAACTTTGGGATCGACCTCACCGACGATGTGGCCGTTGTGAATAACAAACAACCGATCTGAAAGACTCGTCACTTCCTCAAGCTCTGCCGAAACCAGCAATATGGCACACCCGGCGTCTCGCAGTGCGACCAGCTTCCGATGGATGAATTCAATCGCCCCGATATCGACGCCGCGGGTTGGCTGCGATACCAGCAGCAAAGTGGGATCAACTTTGAACTCGCGACCAATGATCAATTTCTGCTGGTTGCCGCCTGACAGTGCGCGTGCCGGCAAAGCGGGATTTGCCGGTCGCACATCAAATCCCTGGATGATTTCCAGGGCGCGCCGATGGATGGCGTCGCTATCGAGAAATGCATTACCCGGATAGGCCACGATCGGACGTCGATAGTGAACCCCGAGGATTGAGTTCTCCGCCAAACTGAATTCCAAAAGCAGACCTCGACGGTGACGATCTTCCGGAATGTGGGCAATTCCGATCTCGCGCCGCAACCGCGCACCGCTCCGCGTGATGTCCCGGTTATCGAATCTGATCTCGCCGGACAAACGCGCCGGTTGGGTCAGGCCTGCCAGAGCTTCGATCAGTTCGGTTTGACCGTTGCCTTCGACCCCCGCGATTCCTACGATCTCGCCTCGTCGCACCTCAAAGCTGACCGAATCAACACGCTTGCTCCCGTCTGCTGTGGTGACTGTCAAATCCCTTACCTGAAGCGCTTCGCTGCCAACGTGCGGTTCCGTTTTCTCAACTCGCAGGAGCACTTCACGACCTACCATCAAGCGGGCCAGCTCGGCTGCGTTCGTTTCCTTGGTTTGTAATCGTCCGACAACTTTCCCGTCACGCATCACCGTCACTTCGTCAGAGATAGCGAGCACCTCAGAAAGCTTGTGCGTAATAATGATGACTGTCTTGCCTTGTTCACGCATCCGGCGGAGTATAGCGAAGAACTCCTCGACTTCGAGCGGAGTGAGTACGGCTGTGGGTTCGTCGAGGATCAACAATCGCGCATGGCGATAGAGCGCCTTGAGCAGTTCGACGCGCTGCTGCTGGCCTACAGAGAGATGCTCGATAACCGCGTTGGGATTGACCGCCAGTTTGAACTCCTCCGAAAGCTGGCGAATCTGGGTTGCCGCGGTCGCCAGGTCCAGGGCAAATACACTGCCGGGCTCGGCGCCAAGCACAATGTTTTCAGCCACGGTCATGGTATCAACCAACATGAAATGCTGATGCACCATGCCGATACCCAGCGCGATCGCATCGTGGGGCGACTTGATCTCGCGCACCTGGCCTGCGACAACGATCTCGCCACTGTCGGCCGTGTAGAATCCATAGGCAATTCGCATTGCCGTGGATTTACCGGCGCCATTCTCGCCAACGATCGCGTGAATCGTCCCCTGCTGGACCTTGATATTCACGTGGTCGTTAGCCAGCACTTCACCAAAGCGTTTTGTTATGTTACGTAGCTCGAGCACGGTAGTAGTCAGTCGTCAGTTGTCAGTGGCCGTGAGTCATTTCGATCTTGCTACGCCTCGTCCCAACGGAACGTCCCCAATTGATTTCTGATAGGCATTGAGGGTTGGGCCAAGCTCATCAGTTACAATTTTCAGTCCCTCGACCTGTTTCTTCGTGAGAAGATGTCGTTTGTACGCTCGACGGAGCCAGTGCTTTGTCTCATTAAGTGCGCCTCGTGACATCCTTGCAAACCGTCGGTTATCCAAGAACCGGCCGCGCCCCTCCCCTTCGGCAATGTTTGCTCCAACGCTATCGGCGGATCTGACCAGTTGCACGCCTACAGTATTGCGAGCGAAATAGTTCCACCCCAGAACCGTATCCCATACCTGATCCGAAAGCTTCTCCGACAGACGGTAAACTCGCAGGTTTTCAAAATTCGTTCTTGCCATTTCATCCTCCTTTTGATGAGGTTTAGAGAATGTTATTTGGAAATGCCACTGACAACTGACTACTGACCACTGACTATTTCATCATCGCATCGGTGACCTTGATTTCACCGCGAATGATCTTTTGTTTTGCTTCTTCGGCCTGTTTGATGGCTTCCGGCGAGATCAGCGGCTGATTGAACTGGTCCATTGCGTAACCAACTCCCTCTTTGTCAAGGCCAAAGACGTGAAGACCCGGTGAGAAACGACGGTTTACGACGTCGGCGACAATCTGATAGACCACATTGTCGACCCGCTTGACCATGCTAGTGAGGACAAATCCCGGCTTGACCATGTTTTGGTTTGAGTCCACTCCGATCACAAAATGAGTTGCCCGTCCGTTTTGCGTGCCTTGCTGCTCGACGGCATCAAATGCTCCTAAACCGGAATTACCGGCCGCGGTAAAAATCACGTCAGCCCCTTTACTGATCTGCGCCAGGGCAATTTCCTTTCCCTTTCCCGGATTGTTCCAGGCGCTATCTGTCACGCCGACATAGTTCTGAATAACGCGAATATTGGGATTCACTGAACGAGCACCTTCCTCATAGCCCGTCTCGAAACGATGAATCAAACCAATATCCATGCCGCCGAGAAAACCGATCGTGCCTGTTTTAGTGGTGTTTGCCGCCAGCATACCAACAAGGTAAGAACCTTCGTGCTCTTTGAAGATAAGTGAGGCGACATTCGGCAACTCGCTCACCCCATCGATAATCGCAAACTGGATGTGCGGGTAATCCTTGGCTACCTGCTCCATAATTGGAGCCTGAGCAAAGCCAACGCCGATGATCAAGTCGTACCCGCGTTCTGCAAAGGCTCGCATTGCTGGTTCGATTGACGTCGGATTGCCGGGTTCGATGTCCCGCAGCACAATGCCCAACGCGGGCTTGCCGCAATCCTGTCCATTAGGCAACTTTCCTGTTTCGGCACACTTAACTCCGGCCCAGGCCGCCGCATTAAACGAGCGATCGTCCTTGCCGCCGATGTCGAAAACTATACCGACATGGATCTTCGACTTATCGTCCGCACCGTAGCTTGTCTTGCTACATCCCGCCGACAAAAAGGCCAGGAGCGATAGCCCCAAAAGCATTGCCAAAAGCACGTATTTCATTCGTTAATGACTTCCTTAATAAGACTCAAGCCGGCGGGCGGCTTATCCCCAATCTCATACGCGGCCTGGATTCGTTCTGCAGCTGCGCGGGCTTTTGCACTGTCTTTACTGAAGACCACTCCCACGGCTTTGCCAGCTTCGACCCGATCGCCAACCTTCACTCCCGCCACAAAACCAACCGTAGGGTCGATACTGTCTTCGATGCGCACTCGCCCACCCCCGATGGCTGCAATTGCATGTCCAATCTCGGTTGTGCTAACGGCAGTAATGAATCCGGAGCGCGCGGATTCTACCCCAATTGATTCGCTCACCAAAGGAAGAACCGCACCGGGATCGTCGCAGACTCGACTGTCACCACCCTGAGCTTCGACGTTACGGCGAAATAGTTCGAGCACTGCGCCGGTTTTCAAGTGCTCTAAAAGTCGCTGCCGTGCCGCCTCGAGCGACTCATCGACATGCGAGAGGACCAGCATGTGCGCCGATAATTCGATTGAAAGATCCAGAACCGGCTGAGTGAGCTGATCGACCTGCCCGCGCATGATGTCGATGCATTCCTTGACCTCGAGCGAGTTCCCCACCGCCCGGCCGAGTGGCTGATTCATGTCAGTAAGCAGCGCACGGGTGCGAATGCCACATGAGTTCCCGGTGCTAACCAGAGCGTGAGCCAATTTCCTGGCTTGCGACTCATCACGCATAAAGGCGCCCGAGCCAACCTTCACGTCGATGACCATCGCGTCGAGACCAGCCGCGCCTTTTTTGGAAATTATAGATGCGACAATCAGCGGAATTGCTTCTATGGTGGCGGTCGCGTCACGGAGGGCATACATCTTCTTGTCCGCGGGCGCTAACTCGGCTGTTTGACCAGCCATCGCATAGCCAACGCGCTCGAGCACGTTTTGAAACTCGCCGGTCGAAAGGTTGACTCGATATCCGGGAATAGACTCCAGCTTGTCGAGCGTTCCGCCTGTGTGTCCCAAACCCCGACCCGAGATCATCGGCACACAAACGCCACAGGCAGCAACCATTGGAGCGATCAATAGAGAGGTCTTATCGCCGACACCGCCGGTTGAGTGTTTATCTGCTTTGGGTTTGGGGATGCTCGAGAAATCAAGAATGCGGCCGGACTGCAACATGGCCTCGGTCAGAGCCTGCTGCTCGATATCATTCATGCCCTTCAGGTAGATCGCCATCAGCAGGGCGCTGACTTGATAATCGGCAATGCCACCACGCGTGATCCCTTCGATGAAGAAGTTAATCTCTTCACGCGAAAGCTGCTCACCGTCTCGCTTTTTTCTGATTACGTCCTGTGGTCTCAAGAATATGTCTCAGCCGGTGGCCATTAGCACCGCAGCTTGGGCGGTCACGGCCATTCCCTTGCCGACTGCGTCCAATCCTTCTCCAGTTTTCGCCTTTACACTCACACAAGCGAGGTCCACACCCAGCACTTCGGCAATTCGCTCGCGCATCGATTGCACATAGGGCCTGAGTTTCGGCGACTCGAGCAAGATCGTGGCATCGACGTTAACCACTGAAAGGCCTCGCTCATGAGCCAGCCACATTACTCGGGACAGCAGTTGCAAACTGTCAACATCCTCCCATTGGGGATCGCTATCGGGAAAGTGCACCCCCAGATCCCCTTCGCAAAGTGCTCCCAAAATTGCATCGGCAATCGCATGAGATAAAGCGTCAGCGTCCGAGTGTCCTTCAGCCCCGCGATCGGAGCAAACGTGCACGCCTCCAAGTACCAGGGGCCGGCCATCAACCAGGCGATGCGTGTCATTTCCGATACCAATTCTAAACATTTGATTGGTTTGTCAGTGGTCCGTGGTCAGTTATCAGTTGTTAGTGGCTCATCCTCTTTCGTGTGATTTCGTGGATCGTCTGTCATCCAGCAGAAAAGACGATCCACGAAATCACACGAAAGGCACGAAAACAACTGACTACTGACCACTGACCCGTTTGAGCAACTCTTCCGCGACCTGAAGATCCTCCTGCGTGGTGATCTTGATGTTGCGCGAACTGCCTTCGATTGCCTCGACCGTAATACCCAGTCGTTCGACCAGAACACTATCATCAGTCAGCGCCTGATCCTGGACATCAATACCATCGTAAGCTCGACGTAACAAATCATAACGAAAGCATTGCGGCGTTAACGAACGGCGAAGGCTGCTGCGGTCGAGTGTTCTGACCACTTGCCCGCCGCTGATTTCCTTGATGGTATCCGTCACCGGCGCAACCAGCACCGCAGCGCCCATTTGAGCTGCCGCAACGGTGCGCGCGATCTCTGCCGGAGTTACGAATGGTCGAACTCCATCGTGTACCGCCACGATCTCGGCGGTCGCAGCGCGAACAGCCAGCAGCCCGCGATAGACGGATTCTGCCCGGGTACTTCCTCCAGCCACGACTCGCGTCAGCTTGCGCAAGCCGGCTTGGTTCGCCAGCGAGAGAAAGCCTGCAGTGTCGGCTGCAGGCAAAACCAGAATTATTTCGTGAATGCTGTCACACAGCTCGAATGGTTTGAGCGTGTGGAAGATTATGGGAGTACCCGCAAGCTCAAGAAACTGCTTGGGGCGCTTGCCTGCCATGCGCGTACCTGTGCCGGCGGCGGCAATGATCGCGACGTTCATAAAAAGTGAAAAGTGACGAGTAACAAGCGACCGGAAAGAGGCACGCACTCTTCAGTCGCTTAGCACTCGTCACTTATCACCGGGTTTAAGTCTCCGTGATCGGCTCGTGATCCGTGATCCGAACGGGCGTTGGGCCGCCGCGCGAGTCACGTTGGCGACGGGTAGCACCATTCGTTCGGTGCTCGCCGTTTAGGCTGCCGTTTTCCGAATCCTCCCAGAGGCGGCCAAAAATCATCTTCCCGGCAGTCGTTTGCAGCACGCTTGTAACAGCAATGTCCGCGTTCTTGCCGATCAGGCGGCGGGCATTATCGACCACGACCATCGTACCGTCGTCGAGGTACGCAACGCCCTGGTTGTACTCCTTGCCTTCCTTCAAGATAAAAACGCGCATCGCCTCGCCGGGCAGCACCACGGGTTTCAACGCATTGGCAAGTTCATTGATGTTCAGAACGTTGACGCCACGCAGCTGCGCAACCTTGTTGAGGTTGAAATCGTTCGTGACGATCACTGCATCCAGTTGTTTGCCTAGCTCAATCAGCTTTAAGTCCACTTCACGAACCGAGGGAAAATCAGTTTCGACGATTTGAATATCCAGCGTGCTGTTGTTTTGCAGGCGATTCAGCATGTCCAGGCCACGCCGGCCGCGCTGCCGCTTGGACGAGTCTGGCGAATCGGCGACTTGCTGGAGCTCTCGCAAAATGAACTGCGGGATGATCAGCGAACCCGTTAGAAAGCCGGTCTCGGCAACGTCCGCAATCCGGCCATCGATGATGACGGAGGTATCCAGAATCTTAAGATCGCGTCTTGAAGCCTTGTCACTGAAAATGCCACCGAGCGCGGAGAGATCCAGATAATCGCCTTTCGCAGCGCCAACCATTAGACCCACGTAAGCCATAAAAAACGTCAGGGCAAGCGTGGTGAAGGTCTTTACTTCCGGGGCCACGGCCATCGACTCCTGACGGCTGATTAGCGAACCAATCAGGTAGGCGCCCACGATTCCCATTATTGACCCAACGGCAGCGCCAATTAGAGTTTTCAGGGTGGCGCGGCGAATTCTGAGCTCGAACAGGATAATGCAGATCGCTATTAATGCGGCGACGCCGGCAGAGATCCAGGGGTTCCCGGCTACCGGTCTAAGTACGTACCCTGCTGCTACCAGAATTCCAGTAAAAATTAGCCGGATGATGATGACATCGGCATGCATAACGGGGAAGATATTATCACGCCCGGAAGGTGACAGTCACCAAAAACCTTTTACTAATAAGCGTTTTCGGCGCGTTAGTTACCATTTTGGCTTAGCACCGCTGAGAGAGTTGAGCGGTGTCATTTCGTGGATCAATTGTCTTGCTCACAAAACCTGGTCAAGAATACCAGAAGTTGCGCGTTTGTATTACAGACTCAAAGTCTGTTCACTATTTGAAGCGGTAAGTGATTCGACCGCGCGATAAGTCGTACGGGGACATCTCAACGCTGACTCGATCGCCTACCAGAATACGTATACGGTTTTTCCGCATCTTGCCGGAAATAGCAGCCAATACCACGTGCTCACTGTTATCCAGCTGCACCTTGAAAAAGGCATTGGGCTGCTTATCAATGATGGTTCCTTCTGCGGGAACAAGATCGTCTCTTGCCAATCGTTTCTCCTTTGTTGATTTTCAGTTTTTCATTGCCGTCAGTAATTTCCAATTTTTGATTGCCGAATGCCGATTGGCGTTTGGTCTTCGGCTCTAATGCCGGCTCATTGATCTTACCGTCCAAGATCACCCGGAAGGATTGTCGTAGCGCCAGACAACTGAACGAAGACCAAATCGTCAATCGTCAATTGGAAATCGGCAGTTACTTACCACCGTGGCTCGCGATTGCCGCCACCACCAAAACCACCGCCATTGCGACCGCCTCCGCGGTTGCCACCGCGACCACCGCCGAAACCGCCACGTCCGCCGCCGCCACGATTCTCGCGCGGTTTAGCTTCGTTGACAGTCAGGCTGCGACCGTTGACTTCCTTGCCATTGAACTGAGCGATGGCGGCTTCGCCTTCCTCTTTAGTCGACATTTCCACGAACCCAAAGCCGCGCGAACGACCTGTGTCCCTGTCTTCGACTATGCTGGCCGACTCGACCGTGCCCGCCTGCGCGAAAAGTTGCTGTAATTCTTCGCCCGAAGTTTGGAACGAGAGATTCCCTACGTAAAGTTTCATAGACATTATTAGATGTACCTTTCCCTTTTGGGGAATGAAAGAAGCTACGAATCGGAGGTGCTTCGATCGAACGGTAGGAGCGAAGGGCCGTGTTCGGATGCTCTCAACGAGCGGCTTCTGAAGTTGAAATCAGCCTGCTCTCGAACTATCCAAAACGCCCGCAGCAAATGCTTAACGCGCGGGGCGCATCACCGTCGATGCGCGAGAGAAGGATTAACGCTGTGTAATATGCACTATTGGCGGGAAAGTAGCAAGGCTGCGCACCCAGTAGGACACGTTGGCCTTTGACAAACATCGGTCATGGCATGCTGTAATGTGTCGTTACGCAGATGTATATATTTGGAACTAAACGCAGGAACAGGCTTGAGGCTGGAAACTGCTCGAGGTTAGTTCGGGCTTTGCTGGTTCTGCCACTGGTGTTCCTTATTACCCTCACGGCAGATGGGCAACGGAAAAAGGGCACATCCCCAGAAAAGTCTAAAACCAGCGAACTAAGCAGACTTCGCGAAGAATTCGTCAAAGCCACCAAAGATTACAAGTCAAGCCTGGAAAAACTACTGGAGCTCTACGAACGCAACGCGCACAAAGCTGAAGATCAGCTCACTCAGTCGAAGGAACTCTTCAGTCAGGGACTCATCTCGAGAGCCCAACTGACCGAGAGTGAAGCCGCCGTAGCCTCAGCCAATGACAAAGTAAACGAAACGCGTCGACAAATCGGTACCGCCGATACTCAGATCGCTGATACGCTGCTTGAGGCCCAGGCAGAAGCCCAAATGGCAAAGATTGTTGTTCGCAAGGGCGCGCTTTTGAGAACAGCGGCTTACATCCGTTACAACGGGCCGGCAAACTGGTCACTGCCAGACTCATGGAAAATTCAGCGCTTCTTCCAGGACACATTCAACAAACCTTTGCCGGTCGCGGTTTTTGGCCAGGGCGCGATCCACGATCGTTGGCGGTTGGATCACAGAAATGCCATGGATGTTTCGCTCCATCCGGATGGACCGGAGGGTCAGGCGCTGATTAACTTTCTGCGCAGCAATGGAATTCCCTTCCTTGCCTTCCGGGCTGCCATACCTGGAACCGCTACGGGCCCGCACATACACATTGGTCGCCCCTCCCACAGATTCTGATCGCTAAACTTCGATGACCCGCAACCAATCTCATTCTGCTCGTCTTGATCTTTCAGCAGTTGCACGTAATGCCATGATTGAGGCGGGCTTTGTGCCGGACGTACCTGCTTCGGCTTTGGCTGAGTTGCATCAGCTCGAACAGGATGCTCACTCTGCTAATCCCAGCCACTCAACTCGGGATTTGCGGAATCTAACCTGGTCATCAATCGACAATCAGCAATCCCGGGATCTCGATCAGGTTGAGTTTGCCGAAGCTCTGCCGAACGGCGACATTCGGGTGATGGTCGGCATTGCCGACGTAGATGCGCTAGTTCAGAAACGTGGAGCGATCGATGATCACGCCGAGGAGAATGCAACGTCTGTCTACACTGGATTCAAAACGTTCGCCATGCTTCCGGAGCAGTTGTCCACCGACATGACCTCGCTGGTTCGTGACGCCGATCGCGCGTCCATCGTCGTAGCTTTGATTGTTGACAGCGATGGCCAAGCCAAGACAGAAGCAGTCTATTCAGCCCTGCTTCACAACTATGCCAAGTTGTCTTACGAGTCAGTGGCTGCCTGGTTGGACGACGACGCAAGCACCCCAACGGAATTTGCCGGGGTCGCCGGCTTGGAGGACCAGCTCCGCCTGCAATTGGAAGTTGCCGGCCGTCTGCGAAAGTTACGAAAACAGCGTGGGGCGCTCGAACTCGATACGATTCAGACTACTCCCGTGCTCGATGATGCGGGCCAGGTCGCCAGTCTGGGAGTAAGCGCACGGAATAGCGCTACTGACATTATTGAGAACCTCATGATTGCGACAAATGTGGCCATCGCGCAATTTCTGGAAGCGAAGAAACTGCCTTCTATTCGTCGCATTGTGCGAACCCCAAAGCAGTGGCCCCGCATTGTTGAATTGGCACGAGACCTTGGTGAGAAGCTGCCTTCCGAGCCAAACTCGCTGGCGCTAGCCGAATTTATCGCTCGCCGCAAACAGGCCGATCCTCTCCACTTCCAGGACCTCTCGCTATCAATCGTGAAATTGCTGGGCCCTGGAGAGTACGTAGTGCAAACTGCAACCGGCCAGAGTGAAGGGCACTTCGGTCTGGCCGTGTCTGACTACACGCATTCGACTGCTCCTAATCGTCGCTACGCGGATTTGATAACCCAACGTCTTTTGAAAGCTTCGATTGCCGGCTCAGCCTCACCGTACGACGAAAAGGAGTTGGCTGAAATCGCCGAGCATTGCACGGAGCGCGAGGATGCGGCCAGAAAAGTTGAGCGGAAGATGCGGAAGGTTGCGGCTGCCCTGCTACTCGAGAATAGAATCGGCGATCAGTTTGACGCGATCGTGACTGGCGTAACGCCGCGAGGAACATTTGCTCGCACCCTGAATCCTCCCGTTGATGGATTAATTGCCCGCGGTGAACAGGGCTTGCGTGTCGGAGATAAGATACGTGTAAAGCTGTTGTCGACAGATCCAGCTCGAGGCTATATCGATTTCGCGCGTAATGCGTTTTAAGCGTTGCTTCCAAAGGTCAAATGACGATGGGCATTTTTCGTGCCTTTCGTGTGATTTAGTGGATAGCCTTTTTCGCTCGATGACAAAAACTATCCACGAAATCACACGAAAGCCACCAAATGTCCAACGTCAACTTCTTCGTCCACGGTTTTGTTGTTATTAACCTTTGTGCTCAAGCCGTTGACTGCGCTGTCCCAGTCGCCCTCAAAACAAACGTCAGGATCACGCCTGCCAGAAAGCCTCCGATGTGCGCCATGTAGGCAACACCACCTGCCTCGGTATTGGAAATGGAGCCAATGCCGCTAACGAATTGCAGAACTATCCAGAAACCGATCAGCACCAACGCGGGCATGGGAATTACTGCTCGTCCCATCAGCACGCGAACCTGACCACGGGGAAACAGCAGAATGTAGCCACCCAACACGCCCGCTATTGCCCCAGAAGCTCCAAGATTCGGCACGTTTGAATTCATGCTGAACACTAATTGGGCCAGCGTCGCAGCGATGCCACACAGCAGATAGAAAACGAGGAACTTGAGGTGCCCAAAAGCGTCTTCGACGTTGTCACCAAAGATCCAGAGGTAAAGCATATTCCCCAGCAGGTGAAGCCATCCCGCGTGCATGAACATGGACGTGAAAACAGTGGGAAAGTCGCCGGCAGGATTAGCCACCAGCCGGCGCGGAACCACAGACCACTGCATGATGAAAGGCTCGCCGCCACTGAGTTCGACCAGAAAGAAAAGAACGTTTATCGCAATCAGCGCATAGGTAACCAGTGGAACGGTTCTCCGCGCACTATCGTCATCGCCAATCGGAAACATGACTAAGCGCTCCTCTCGTTGTCTGGAATTCCCGATTCAGGCCACACGTGGCGGCCAGTCAGTTTCCGAAAACTCCTCGTCGCTTCCTTGGTTCGGTTTAAGAAACTCTCCACGAATGCGATCATGCGTTTCAGACATCTGTAGGAACTGGTGCTCAACGTTTGAGCGCAAGGGGTCATTGCTGCCGGATTCTCCAATCGCACCTCCAGTCCCGGCCGACAATAACGGTTCATTTTCCCGGGTCGTCTTAAGACTAAAACGCTCGCGGCGAAAGAATTGGACCACCTGCATAACTGTTTCCTCCTAATCGGCTAAAGAGTCGTAGGAATGTTCACGGTACATAGAAACCAGGCACTTGGACTTATTGCTTGCAGTCCCCTGCAGCAACAAGGATGCCATTCGGAAGAAAGTGTCGATGGTTCTTGCTACGTGTCAGATGTCGGATCAAAAGAGCAGCCGCCCGTCTGTTATCCGTTCGGTTTCATGCGCTCACTCCGGGGCCACCGTGTGAATTTCGGTCAGTACGAAAGCCGCGACGCAAGCCATAAAAGCCGTCAAAGCGGGCTGGTTTGCTGCCTGCCGGATAACTGGTTTATGAACGGGCGACAAACTCCCGGTCGCCATCCTCGACCACCGCAAAAGCTCTTACCGGAAACGTTCCAAACCGTTTCACCTTCACTGGTACTGCGAAGAAACGAAAAGCTGCATCGGGAAGCTCATTGAGGCCGCAGAGGTGCTCCACGATCGGGATATCGCGCGCCAGCAATATTGAATGGGCCGGTCGACTGGCATCGGCCGTATCGTCGATGTTGTATGAGTCGATGCCGACCAACGCCACCTGCGAGTCGGCCAGATAATGCGCCGATTCCGCCGTGAGAAAAGGATGCGAGCCATCCCAGTACTTTTCGGTGCGCCAGTACAGGTCCCAACCGGTATGAAAGATTACCGCCTTCCCCTTGAGGTCTAACTCCGGCAGGCTCGCTTGAGTGACGCCTCGTTGGGCCAGGCCAACGCAGCGCACCACCACCCCATCGAGATTTGCCACTGCGCTCAAGTCCAGATCCGCAAGATCCTTACCATCAGAATATCGATGAAACGGCGAGTCGATGTACGTGCCGGTATTCGCTACCATCTCAATCTTGCCGATGTGAAACTCAGTGCCGGCAGCATAAAAACCGCGCGAGGCTTCACGACTCAGATGATCGGAGATCACGGGCGGCGGCAATCCCTTGTAGGTGATCATTCCATCGTGAATCGTATGGCAGACGTCGATCAATCTGAAATTTGACATAATGACGTTCCGATAGCAGCAAACGTGAGTGCTCCACGGCACAAGCCCGTGGCATCTTATCAATCTCTGTCAGCTGTTTGTAGCCGCGAACATGAAGTACCACGGCACAAGGCCGTGGCATCAGAACATCAATGGACCATCTGTTTCTCTGAATTCGAATTGGCATTCGCCTTCTTGCGCCGCCACCGCTGCATCGTGCCGACCGCGGTCAGGCAAAGAGCCAGCCAGGCCAACCCTTCAACCATGGCGGCCAGGACGTCGCTGAGGTAGTGCGCCCCTAAATATATACGGCTGAAGCCTACCAATCCGATTAGGAATGCCGCTGTGAGGATTGTCACCATCCGCCAGAGCCAACCGCGTACTTGCAAAACTATCAGGGCACACAAGGCCCCATACAGCGTGGTCGCCATCATGGTGTGCCCGCTGGGAAAGCCATAACTCGACAACGTCAGGATCGGATCGTCGAAATGCGGCCGAGCCCGATGAAACAGATTTTTCAGCACGACGTTCAGCAGCATGCCTCCAAAAACAGAGAGAGCTAATGCCAGCGCCCATGCCCCTAGCCTGCGGCGCACCAAATAGACAACTACGACGAGTGTGATGAGGCTGATGCCCAGGCTCGAGTGAACGTTCGTAATGACAAGCATCACCGCTGTCAAGGGCGCTCTTGCATGATGGTGAACCACGTCGCTGACTCTTACATCCATGACTGTTAGTGGTTCGTTGTTTACGACGTCTTCAGCAATGGCGGCAAAAAGCAAGGTGGCCCCCACTAGCACCAGAGCACCTATGGTGAGATGGAGGCCGAGAACATCTTCCGGCGAGAGCCGGGCTTGCAGAAAACGTTTAAGAGGCATTAGTTGGCAAGATGGTCGTGTGACACTTCTAGATTCGAGACCAACCGTCATTGGTCTGTTGAAAATGCTCTCTCGCAGCGAGTGCAAACTCCGATGCCTGAGGTTGCCATTCATAGCGTTGGACCTCAACCTCCGCGGGTTGAATTCGCACAACATTGAAAGAGTTTGCTTCACCGCGTTCGCGTGTGGAAATGGCAGTGCCGGCCTGAATAATCAACGCCGCATAACCCTTGATTGGATAGCGAATGGCGGTATGGTTGGTGTGCGCAACATGAAGGTGACCGGCCAGGAACAGGTCTGCTCCGCAACCGGAGAGACCACTCATTGCCATTCTCGCTCTGCCAACCAGATCACGGTCGTCGTACCCCTCAGGCAAGTCGAAGGGATGATGTGTGACTATCGCTTTGATCACTGCTTCGCTATGGCTGCACAGGATCTCTTTTACGCGCTCGACCTGAGCTTCATTGATTCGTCCTCCTTTGATCGTCAAAGAGCGCGCAGTGTTTACGCCGACGACTGCGATCTCGCTATCCACATACGAGGGTTGCAAATCATCGGTGATGTAACGACGAAATTTGTCGAGTGGCTGAAGAAACCTGGTAAAGGGGTTATGCAGAGGGACATCGTGATTTCCCGGCACAACAATCTGCGGCTGCGGCAAGGCATCCAAAAACTCACGCGCCTCCTGAAACTGGCGCGAGCGAGCTCGCTGCGTCAGGTCTCCCGAGACGGCCACGAGATCGGGCCTGATCTCGTCAACGCGTTTGAGCAGAGGGTCCACCAGGCGCAGGTTCACGCGGCCAAAATGCAGATCCGAAAGGTGGAGAATCGTGCGCATTTCCCTTTAAAGCTTGTCCGGCTTTGGCGCCAGGACGCGCAGCGCTTTTCGATGAATGAGGTACTGCAGTGGGGTGGCTATTACCTCGACTTCGCCGTCCCGTGCCACACGGACTCTCTTTCGTTTTGTCTCAATCGAAACATCATCGGTAAGCAACGACACGAAGTCTCGTTCATAACGCAGACGGCCCAGGAGGGCCCGAACAGCCAATCGAAATAAACCCCACCGGCCGATCCGCAGCGTCATATATACACTTAGAGTGCCGGCGTCCAACCGGTCTCGTATCCCGATCTTGAATCCCTCCATCGCGTACACGTTGTTGCCAATGAACACAAACGGAGTGCGACTCTCCACCGATTTGCCATCGGCCTTCAATTTAACATCCAGGAATGGGTAGCGGCGGAATACAGTAATCGCGGACCAGGCGAATGCCGGCCATTTACCGTGACCCAGCCGCTGCTGCTTTTGGCGTTCGTGAACGATGCTGGGATATAGACCCAGCGTGGAGTTGTTCAGGAAGATGCGACTATTTACCTCTCCCACATCGACCAGGGTCGTAAAACCGCCTGCGATCGTATCAACTGCCTCTTCCAGTTCGATTGGGATGCCCAAGTCACGCGCAAAATGATTCAGGGTTCCCAGGGGAAGCACACCAAGAGTTCTGTGACGAGCGATCGCAGCCGAAGCAACTGTGTTCGCGGTGCCATCGCCGCCCGCTGCGACAATCACTTCGCTCCGTTTGGCAGCTGCTTCCGCCTGTTGATACAAGCGCGTCGGATCCTTATTATTCGTAACCCTCACTTCAATCCCGCGGTCTTTGAAAAGTCCCTCCAGCAGTTGAGGTACGCCTGTTTTGTCGCGCAGTCCGGAGCGCTCATTGAGGATGACTTCGACGGACGTTGACTGCGGCAGATGAGATGGTGACTCATGCCCGTCTGCTGAAGCCTGAGCAAGCGCATGTTCAAGATGAAGCACTTTTATTTCTCGCTTTCAGATTTGCCAGCGCCCATTCGCGTCATTGGTCCACCCGCCACACCTTCAACTCAAGAATAAACGGATCTATCACGGAAGCCTCAAGAGGCGGTGTTTTCGTCGAGAGGTGGGGACGCCCAAAGAAAGGCGCAACTCCTTGCAGTGCGGCGCCTCGGCGCCGCTTTTCTATTCACACTTGCGTCAAGCGCAGATCAAAAGCGCTGACAAGGCAGCGCACTCCAAACAGAGGCGCAACTCCTTGGAGTGCGGCGCCTCGGCGCCGCTTTTCTATTCACACTTGCGTCAAGCGTAGATCAAAAGCGCTGACAAGGCGGCGCACTCCAAAGAAAGGCGCAACTCTTTGGAGTGCGGCGCCTCGGCGCCGCTTTTTCCAGTGCTAGAAATCGTCAAAGATGTTGAGCTTATCGATCTTGAAGCTGTAAATGGTCTTGACGGTTGCCGGTGATGCCGTACGTTCGAACCATCTTGCCGAACACCACTGGTATTCATTAGCTACTTTGACTAGGCCATGCTTTACCGGGTTCTGATGTACATAGTTCAATCGTGCAAGATATGAGCGCTCATACGTCAACTTCGTGTCCCAGTAATTAAACCAGACATCTCGGCCAGGTCTGTTATCTCTAAGATTTAATTCTCGCGCGGTCTCGCCGTGAAGATGCTTCAAAAATAACCCAAGGTTATTCAGGCCTGTGTTGCTTCGACCGACAAAGTGATAATGATTTGAAAAGACGGACCAAGCCTCGAGTTGCCACTGGTAAGACTTGGCTAAGGCGAGAATTTCCTGTTCAAGAAACGTTAAGTTTTCTACGCCGGCAAACAGATGTCGCTTGTAGTAAGTTGCGGCAGTAACGATGAAGATGCCATCCGAGTTAATTCGATGAACCGGTGCATGCGGCCAGTCTTTCGGTTTGAGAGTGAGGTCTTTCATCGTGAGGATCTCCTTTAGCGTGCGGCAGTTTCTACGCCGCTGGAATAGTGAGGAACTCATTGTGACTCGGATCCAAGCGGCTGACAAGGCAGCGCATTCACTCACACTTGCGTCAAGCGTAGGTCAAAAGCGCTGACAAGGCCGCGCACTCCAAGGAGAGGCGCGAAGCTCGAAGAGCCATCTTTTTACGGCTGCGGGGTTTCACTCGCGGGCGGACGCACCACCACCGCCGGAATGTTCTGCTCTTTCACCAGTTGGTTGAAAGCCGGCAGCTCCGTCTTGATAATCTGATCCAGCTTTCGAAGCTGAGCATCGATCTGCGACGACAACTCTTCGTAAACTGTGTACGACTGGTCGGTCGGCGCAAACTCTCCGCCCGACACCACACCGGCCAACGCCGCGAGTTTGTTGTTTAATCGAATGGGGAAGTTGAGAGGATCCTGACTGCTCTGGTTCTTCGCCTGATATAGCGTCTCTTCGACCGCAAGCAAGTTCTTGTTCAAAGCCGTGCCGGCCTCGCTCACCACGTTGAAGCCCGGCTGATCCTTTAGCCTTTTTAGCAGATCATCCACTTGCTTTCGCACATCACGAATTTTGATTATCGCGTTGTGAGTTTCGCTTACTTTATCGCGTATTCTTAGAGCGAACTCCAACTGCTTCCCGTAGTCCGCCGCAGTCGTTGCTAAGCGCGGATCAGGTTTTATCTCAAAGCTCTCGGTCAAACTCTTGCCATCAACGGTAAGTTTGACCTGATAGCTGCCTGGTGCTACGTGTGGACCGCGTGTTTCGCCGGCCCAGAGAATGATTCCAGGAAATCGCACGGCATCCGCGTAGCGTAAATCCCAGACGAATCGATTCAAGCCGATGTCGGTCGAAGGTCGCGGCTGGCCACCACCGAACGACTCTCCTTCCGCAGGAGTCGGTGACGCTTCCGCCGCTGGTCCACCTCCCTCGCCGGTTGGAGAAATTCGCGTTGTAAACTTGCGAATGGACTTACCGGCACCGTCCGAAAACTCGAGCGTGACTTCGTTTGCAGGTTTGCTTTTTAATGAGTAGTAAACCACCGCGCCGCCGGGCGGGTTTCGTCCTACTGTCGCAGTGGCTGAAATCTGGAAACCACCGCCTCCGGGCATGCGGTAAGAGTCCTCAGGCCGAAACAGTCTGGTGTCGTTGACAGCGCTGAAGCCACCCGCATCCATAAACTGATAAAGCAAAGTCAGGTCATCGAGGATCCAGAACGAACGGCCCTGGGTCGCGGCAACCAAATCCTTTTCGCGTTTTTGAACCGCCAGGTCGGTTATTGGTACGACAGGCAAATTGAACTGCATCGATTGCCAGTGTTCGCCGTCGTCAAACGAAACGTACAACCCGGTCTCCGTTCCGGCATAGAGCAGGCCTCGTTTGTTTGGATCCTCGCGGATAACGCGGGTAAAGGCGCCATCGGGAATCCCATTAGTGATCTTCTTCCAACTCTTGCCGTAATCATTTGTCTTGTACAGGTAAGGCTTGTTGTCGTCCCACTTGTACATCGTCGCAGCCACATAAGCAGTAGCGGGGTTGTGCGGTGAGGCCTCAAGGGAATTGATTTGAATCCATTCCGGCATCATGTTTGCCGGTGGCGTCACGTTTGACCAGTTCTTGCCTCCATCGCGAGTGAGATAAACCAAACCATCATCAGCACCACTCCAGATCGTTCCGGCCTGAAGCGGAGATTCCATCACCGTGAAGATTGTGTCGTAGTACTCGACACTCGTATTGTCTTTCGTAATTGGCCCACCGGAGGATGCTTGTTTCGTTTTGTCGTTGCGTGTCAGATCCGGACTGATAGGCTGCCAGCTTTGACCTTCGTTTGTCGACTTGAAAAGTACGTTGGCGCCGGCGTAGAGCGTATTTGGATCGTGCGGGGAAAAGACAATGGGAAAGTTCCATTGGAAACGATACGGCAAAACATCTGCTCCGGCGCCCATGGGATTGTTGGGGTAGGGGTTAACGTCCCGCAGTTGCCCGGTGTGATGATCGTACCGAGTCAAATACCCGCCGTATGAACCGGCGTAAACAATCTCCGAATCTTTCGGCGAGGACGCTACCCATCCGGATTCGCCACCGCCAACGTCAAACCAGTCGCGCGTAGTAATGCTGCCTTCTGTTGTCCGGCTGGCAATGCGCACAGTTGAGTTGTCCTGTTGAGCCCCGTAGACGTGGTAAGGGAAATCATTGTCGAGTGTGACCCGGTAAAACTGCGCGGTTGGTTGATCCTGCTCGGTCCAACTGCGACCGCCGTTAAAGGAGACATTCGCGCCGCCGTCATTGCTATTGATCATCCGGTTTGGGTCATCGGGCGCAATCCATAAGTCATGATTGTCTCCATGGGGGACAGAGATACCGGCGTAAGTGCGTCCGCCGTCGTTGGATTTATAAAAACCTGTATTTAGAACATAGACTGAATCTGGATTCTTCGGATCCGCGTAAATTCGCGTGTAATACCATGCTCGTTGCCGCAGACGACGCTCGTCGTTGACCCTGGCCCAGGTTCGTCCGGCATTATCCGAGCGAAAAACCCCGCCATCTTCGGCTTCTATAATTGCCCACAAGCGATCCGAGTTCGCGGGTGAAACGGTGATGCCGACGACGCCGACAGTTGCCCGTGGCAGACCGGGATTACGAGTTATCTCAGTCCAGGTGTCGCCGCCGTCGGTTGACTTGAAGATCCCGCTGCCCGGACCACCACTCTCCAGGGTCCAGGGCTTGCGATACACCTCCCATAGACCCGCATAAAGAATGTTCGGGTTTGTAGGATCGATTATCAGATCGCAGGCACCTGCCTTGTCGCTGCGATAGAGTACTTTCTCCCAGGTCTTCCCTCCGGCTTTCGAACGAAAAACACCGCGCTGTTCGTTTGGGGCCCAAACGTGTCCCTGCGCAGCAACGTAAACGATGTCCGAGTTTTTCGGATGCACCCTGATGCGGGAAATCTGGCGAGTATCTTCAAGACCTACTCTTTTCCAGGTCTTGCCCGCATCGTTGGATTTGTACACGCCATCACCATGCGAAACGTTACCTCGAATCGGCGATTCACCCATGCCAACATAAATTGTGTTCGGGTCGGAATCGGATAAACCAATCGCTCCGACTGATCCGGTGCGAAACACTGAATTGTCGCTGACGGGTTCCCAGTTGATGCCACCATCCGTAGTTTTCCAGACTCCTCCGCCTGTGGCGCCAAAGTAGTAAACCATTGGCTGTGAGGCCACGCCCGCAACTGCCGTCGAACGGCCGCCACGAAATGGTCCGATCGAACGCCATTGCAAAACTTTGAGCGGGTCTGGTTGTTGAGCAGGTGATGACTGTGGCTGTTGCCCATTTGCGGTAAGCATCAGCGCAGATGCACCGAGCAGACACACAACGGCAATCACTTGAGACGTACGATACGTCTTGAACATTCGCGTGGACTCCTTTACTTTGTGCACTTTAAAAGGCGAGCTGTACGGTCGTAAACGGAGCGCAATGCTAACATCAGAATTGATCGAAAAGGAATGCCCCAGATGAAAATTACCCGGGTTAGCGCTTTTCTTCTCAGCTCGTTTTTTGCTGCTGCCCTCGTTCAGGGTCAAACGAACTCGTCTCAGATTCCGCCAGACTTCTATTCAGCATTGCAATGGCGCTGCATTGGCCCTCATCGAGGAGGTCGAGTGCTGGCCGTAAGCGGTGTTCGGGGAGACCCAAACACTTTCTATTTCGGAGCTGTAGGTGGGGGTGTGTGGAAAACGATTGATGCCGGCAGAACGTGGACTCCCATCTTTGACGACCAGCCAGTCGCATCTATCGGCGCACTCGCAGTCGCTCAATCAAATCCCAACATCATTTACGTCGGGTCTGGCGAAGCCGATATGCGCTCAGACATCTCATTTGGAGCGGGGGTTTACAAGTCAACCGACGCCGGAAACACCTGGTCCTTTGTCGGTTTAGCCGATACACGACAGATCGGCCGGATCCTCATCGATCCGAAAGATCCTCGAATCGTTCTGGTGGCCGCGCTCGGTCATGGCTTTGGTCCGAATCAGGAGCGTGGGGTGTTCCGATCCACGGACGGTGGAAGCAACTGGAGCAAGGTTCTTTACAAAGACGAAAATACCGGCGCCATTGACCTGGTATTCGACCCGGATAATTCGCGAATGGTCTACGCCTCGCTCTGGAACACGCGTAGACCGCCATGGAGCACGTATGCGCCAATCACTGGACCGGGCGGAGGTCTCTACAAATCAACCGATGGCGGCGCCAGCTGGAAAGAATTGTCAGGACATGGGTTGCCAACGGGAAAGGTGGGCCGTATCGGGATCGACGTGGCCGCTGCCCAACAGGGCCGGCGCGTCTTTGCTTTGATCGATGCCGAGCGCGCCAGCGGTCTCTACCGTTCCGATGATGCCGGTGAAAACTGGACGCTAACAAGCAGTGAACCGCGAATTCTGAGTCGCGGCTGGTACTTCGGTGAAGTCAGAGTGGACCCGAAGAATCCTGATCTCGTCTACGTGTCAAATGTTTCTTTGTATCGTTCGAACGATGGCGGCAAAACATTCACGGCGATTCGGGGCGCTCCGGGTGGTGACGATTACCATTCGCTGTGGATCGATCCTGATGACAGCCGGAGAATGATCTCGGGCGTTGATCAAGGAACCCTTGTGACGGTCAATGGCGGGCGCACCTGGAGCAGCTGGTACAACCAGCCCACCGCGCAGTTCTATCACGTAGCGGTCGATAATCAATTTCCTTACTGGGTCTACGGAGCGCAGCAGGATAGTGGTACCGCTGCGGTCGCCAGTCGTAGCGACTATGGCCAGATCACCTTTCGAGACTGGCACCCGATTGGTGCGGGCGAAAGTGGTTACATTCTTCCGGATCCTGCAAATCCTGAAATTGTTTATGGCGGCAGCACCGGCGGCGAGCTGTATCGTTGGAACAGGAAAACCGGCCAGGTACAAGATGTCTCGCCCGCATTGGCCGAAGTGGGTGTCACAACACGACAACGATATCCCTGGACCACTCCCATTGCCTTCTCGGCCCGCCCGCCCTACACGCTTTATCAGGCTTCACAGTTTCTTTATGCCACGAAAGACGGCGGCAATCACTGGCAGCGAATCAGTGACGATTTGACTCTGGAACGCGGGGCGAACGAGGCTGAGGCTAAGGCAGTCATCTACACGATTGCTCCGTCTCGTACCGAGCCCAACACCATTTGGATTGGGACTGACAATGGTTTGATCAAGCTCACACGCGACGCCGGAAAGACCTGGCAGGATGTTTCGATTAAGGGCCTGCCTCCGTGGAGCATGGTCAGCATGATCGATGCTTCACATTTTGACCCAGGCACTGCATACGCGGCCATCGATCGTCATCAGGCTGATGACATCGCGCCTTACGTCTATCGCACACAGGACGCTGGCAAGACCTGGACCAAGATAACAAATGGCCTTGCAAATGGAGCGTTCGTTCATGCGGTGCGGCAGGATCCCGTCCGGAAGGATTTGCTGTTTGCTGCTACCGAAACTGGAGTCTACGTGTCCTTCAACAATGGCGAGTACTGGCAGTCGCTACAAACAAATCTCCCTGTCTCGCCTGTTCGTGATCTGGTAATTAAGGATAACGATGTGGTCATCGGAACTCATGGGCGCTCGTTCTGGATTCTCGACGATATCTCACCGTTGCGAGAGTTAACTGCCGGCACTACTGGTGAACAGACGCATCTCTTTAGACCTGCCGCCGCATTCAGATTGCGCAAGAACCTGAGCCGGGATACGCCGCTGCCGCCTGAGACGCCTGCGGGCAAGAACCCGCCGTCGGGAGCGATTATTTACTACAGTTTGAAGTCGGTTGCGGCCGGAGAAGTGACTATCGAAATCCTGGATGCCTCGGGTAAACAAGTGCAAAGAGCCTCGAGCAATGGTCCAGCCAGTAAAGTTGACGATACTCAGCCGTTTCCGACTTATTGGTTTAAGCCTTCCGTTCCGATTACGAGAAACACGGGTTTGAATCGATTTGTGTGGAACCTGAGATATGAAAGACCGTTGGTGCTGCGACCTTCGTACAGCATCGCAGCCGCTTACGGTGAAGATGCGATCATGTCGCCGGAAGGACCGCTCGCTCTGCCTGGTAAATACCAGGTGCGATTGACCGTCGGCGGGCGCAGTTACACAGCGCCGCTCGAGCTGAAAATGGATCCGCGCGTCCCGTTTTCGGCAGCGGCACTCGAGCAGCAACTGGCTTTACAAAAGCAGATTATGAATGGATTGAGCCAGAGTTTAGGCTTGATCCGGGAATTGCGGGAGGTTCGACGTCAGTTGAACGATCTCCGAAGCAAGATGGAAAGCGATCCTTCTCTGACACAACTTACTGAAACAGTGAAAGTATTCGACACTGCCTCGAGTACGTTGCTTGGTGGTCCGCAACAGTTTCCGCCATCGCCTGAGCCGACCGCCTCGGCATTGCACAACGGCTTCGTTTCGCTTCTGGTTTCACTGGACGGCGCGGACACTGCGCCGACGGCGGAGGCTTCAGCGACGTTTCAGACATACAGTAGGTTATTGACGGAACAAATGAAGAAGTGGGCGGGCTTAAAGGCAAAAGAATTGAATGAGCTCAATACACAACTGCGAGCTCACAATCTGCCTCAGATTCAGCCATTACAGAACCCGGAGCGATAGGGACCGGGGCATCTACCTTTGGCGCAAGCATTCAAGCAGAGCGAAAATTTGCAGGTCGGGAAGGGGCAAGCGCACCCTCAACTACCATGACACTCAATCTGCAGCGCGCGCCCCCGCTCAAGATCCAATGCCACTCATGATGGAGTGACCGAGACTGTGACTTCGCACCTTGAGCGGGGGCGCGCTGCAAGTTGAGTGTAACCATGGTTGAGGGTGCGCTTGCCCCCTTCCCGACCTGCGAATTTGCGCCGCTTGAATGCTTCCTTCCCAACTGCGAACCTAATTGCTCGTGCCCAACTCCTGATAAAGCCGCCGATCCTTTTCAGTAAGCTTATCCGACGGAGGTGGGGGGATGAATGGTAGATAGTTTGGTATATCAGTGAAGATGCCGAACATCGGCGCCGCCAGCCGGTCACCTACATTCAGTGGTGCTAATCCGAGTAATATTTCAATCGTTCGCAACATGCTTAGCTGGTCGTAACGGTCGTTTATCAGTGCCCCCCGCTTGACGTAAGGACCAACCGCAAACGCGGTAGTGCGTGTCGCATCCACATGATCTGGTCCGTTTTGCGCATCGTCTTCCACAACCAGAATCAGGGAGTTCTTCCAGACGCGACTGTGTGAAATCACTTCGATCAGCCTCCCCAGCGCGGCGTCATTCTGCGCTACGAATTGAAAAGGGTTAAGGATCTCTGTCCTCGAGCCATCAGTATGATCGTTGGGCAACCAGATGTAATGAAACGTCGCGACCTGCCCGATTCTCAATTGGGTTTCAAAGTCTCGCTGCCAGTCCAACACGCGCTGGAGATCGGAATACTTCAAATCCCACGAACGATAGTTGAATGGATAGTGGTAGAGATAGTCAGCAAACCTGCGCCGCAGGCGTAGATCCTTTTTAAGCCCAACTGCGAAGCTCTCGTCTCCGGTGAGGAACTGAGATAGCGGCGTAGTGAAATTGGAATCGCCCAGGAGCTCATAAGCGGCCGGTCTTGTGTTTGCTCGGCCATAAAAGGCTCGCGCAAACTGATAAAACTCATTTCCCCGATCCCCTGCGCCGGCAGCGGTTACGGTCTTATCGTAGAACTTCTTTGCCAAATAACTGTCCGCACCGTACAGCTCGACAAGAATCCGATATGCGCGAGTAAACAGGAAATAATTCTCTCCGTAGATACGGTAATCGACTTGCTTTTGATCCAAAGCATCCCAAAGATAAGTTGGCGAGGTAACGGCGGGAACAGTACCAAAAGGATAACCTTTCCAACGCTGCGAATAACTCACATTTCCCAACCATTCAAGGAAGGGACTCGCGTAACCGCTGGTGGTAAAACTGTGACCCAGGACACTGATTTCCCCATTCACAAAGAAATTGTCGAGCGTGACGAAATCATAAGCTAATTGATGCTGGACCGGCGTGATCTCTTTTCCAAACAGCGTTAGCTGCGGGTCTCCATTACCGCGCGGAAGATCTCCCAGAACCTGATCATAGGTCCGGTTTTCTTTGATCACATAAAAGACGTGATGAATAGGCGCCTTGAAGCCCTTTGTCGGTTCAAAGATGGGCGATGCGGAGTTTGCAAGTTGGGTCCACGTGCTTAAGTTCTTGCCAATATCTAATTGTGGAATTATCGAAACGGTTCCCTTAAGGAGATTCAGAACATACTCGGGCAAAGGGCTTGGTCCAGTTGGTTGTGGTGCCTTCCGGTTGGGGCGCCGCGCACGAATGCCTTTAGCGTTAAGCACCAGTAGCTCGCCATTCCGGATCAGTACCTTTGTTGGATACCAGCCTGTAGGAATCAGTCCTTGCCGTTTCCCGCTTTGCTTTTCAAGCACAGCCACGGCGTTAATGTCAGCGAGAGTTACATAGAGACGATTGCCCTCAACGGTGCATGACGACGGGCTTCGGCCAAAACGGCTACCCGGAGCGGCAACACTTATCGCAGGCAGCAGACGGTTACTGCGAAGATCCAAAACCGAGAGGCTATCGGCAGTCGAATTCACGACGTAAAGTCTTTTGCCATCACTACACATCTCCTGCGGATGACTGCCAACCGCAAAATTCTTAGTGAGCTCTGCCTGTTTGTTGAAAATCAGCAGCTTGTTTTCGCCAAGTAGCGTTACATAAATCCTGCCGTGCAAGTACTGAATGGCGTAAGGAAAGTAGCCGGTTTCGGTCTCATGCTCTGTTCTTCCGGTCTCGGTGTTTAGAATTGCAAGTTTGCCGCTGACATAGTCGCCCTTCGCATTTTTGCTCGCCATGTAGCCTACAGCGAGCTGTCCCGGCCCGGTCGCCGCCAGACCGCCAGCGAACCCGTTGACATCATATTCCCGGACAATTTCGAATTGACTACTGACCCGGTAAATCTTCTGATCAAACCCTCCGCTGATATACAGATCTCCATCGGAACCAACCACCGCGCTAGGAAATAGCGATTTGATCCGCAAGGTCTTTACTACCGTCGCTGTCTGCACATCAACGATCGAGACTTGCTGTGGCTCGCTGTAGTAGTAGCCGGTATCGAGCACGACGAGTTTGCCGGCAAAGAGAACAGCCTCGTATGGTAGTCGTCCCACTTCCACTTGAGTGCCTGCAGGCGCAAGCCGCCAGCCATTAGGTAACTCGACTTCTGCTTTTTGAACGAGCTGCGAAGAGCGGTGGGCTTCGGCCAGGTACGGCAGAATATCCTGATAGGGAGTTTTCTTCACAAACTCCCAAAGCTCGCGATTGAGGTTCTCTTCCTCTTCGGATTCATCAAAGGTACGCGAACGATCTGGCTTCTGCGCTGGCGAAGAAAAGGTTTGAAGTATTATGAGGATAAAAGAAAGAACGAGGCACGTTTTTCTGTTCATGGTCTCCCGTCGGATTCGACTATCTGTCTACTGGAAATGACTATTTGCTGATAGTAGCTGGTCACGACTTTCAGCAACCTGCCAGACTGGACCGCTAGAAAAGCTCGGTCATTGCCTCTTCAACAGAGCGCACACCGACTACTCGAACACCAAGCAGACGTTCAAGGCCGGCAGAATTTGACGCCGGCATGACTATCTTTTTGAATCCGAGTGCCTGCGCTTCGCGCGCGCGCACTGAAGGTTGCATCGTTCCCCGCACTTCGCCCGTCAAGCCGATCTCTCCGAACACTGCGGTTTGCGGATCGATTGGGGCGTTTTTAAAGCTCGAGGCAATGGCGGCAACAACTCCCAGGTCGACAGCCGGTTCATCCACTTCCAAACCACCGGCGATGTTTACAAATACGTCGTCGCCGAGCAGTTGCAGGCCCGCGCGCTTTTCCAACATGGCGATCAAAAGCGCAACCCGATTCTGATCTACGCCCTGAGTCATGCGGCGGCCGGTGCCGTACCTGGTTCCCGAGACCAGCGCCTGAATTTCCACCAGTAAAGGGCGCGTTCCTTCCATGCACGCTGTTACAACTGAACCCGCAACGTTCTCGGGTCGCTCTTGCAAAAACATCTTGGAAGGATTTGCCACCGGCATCAGGCCCGAGCCCGTCATCTCGAAAACGCCAACCTCGTTGGCAGCTCCAAATCGATTCTTCGTAGCCCGGACAATGCGGTGATTGTGATGCCGCTCGCCCTCGAAATAGAGAACGGTATCGACAATGTGTTCGAGCGTTTTTGGGCCCGCAATCGAGCCGTCCTTGGTTATGTGACCGATTAGAAAAACAGGGATGGTGCGATTCTTGGCCAGCATCAGGAACTGGTGCGCCACTTCCCTCACCTGCGAAACAGATCCTGGAGCTGACTCGATCAACGCAGAGAAGACGGTCTGAATCGAGTCGATAATGATAGCTGCCGGTTCCAGCCGCTCCACTTCGTGAAAAATATTCTCGAGATTGGTCTCCGGCAGAATGTAGAGATTGGACGCTTCGACTTTTAGGCGCTCACCTCTAAGCTTGATCTGCCGTTCAGACTCTTCACCGGAAACATAGAGGACCGGCTTTCCCCGGGCACTAAGTTTGTCGGCCACCTGCAATAACAGGGTGCTCTTCCCAATTCCCGGGTCGCCACCGATCAAAACAAGTGTGCCTGGAACGATCCCGCCTCCGAGCACTCGATCAAACTCGGTGACGCCCGAGCCGATGCGCACATCGTTTTGTGGTTCGATTTCGCTGTAGGCGACGGCCGCGACTTCGCGTAATTTGAAGCCTGTACGGCCGGCGGCCTTATTGCTGGATCTGGAACGCTCTTCAACCAGTGAGTTCCATTCACCACACTCGGGGCATTTCCCCAGCCACTTGCGCGACTGGTGACCGCAACTTTGACAAACGAAAACTGTCTCCGGTGTTTTCTTCAAAATCCACTAAAGTACACGAACGCTGTCACAGCAACACTTTCACGTTTTCAACGGGTCGTCCCAACACTGCGCGGTCACCGCGCTCGACGATCGGCCGCTGAATGAGGTCCGGGTGTTCGATCATCAGCGAAATAAGTTGCTCGTCGGTGAATTCACCTTTAGCCAGCCCCAGCTCTCGATAGATGGTTTCATTCGTGCGCAAGAGATCGCGTGGAGTGAGAGCCATTTTGGTTAGTAGCTCTCGCAACTTTTTCTTCGTCAGTGGCGCCGTGTAGTAGTTTACCTTTTCAAAGTCAACGCCGCTCTCCCGGAGCAGGCGAGCAAGCTCGCGGCATTTGCTTCAAGTAGGTTTTTCGTAAACTGTGATGCTGGGTTTCATTTGATTTTGGTCTTTGGTCCTTGGACTTTGGACTTTGGACCTTGGACCTTGGACTTCAGTAATCGAGATCAAAGACCGAAGGCCAAAGACCACCTCAAGGAAATATTCCCCTCACCCTCGTCGCTTCAGCCACCCGGTCAACAGCAAGAATATAGGCCCCGGTACGCATGTCAGTCTTATAATGCTGCGCCGTTTCGTGAACATCCTTGAAGGCCGATTGTATCGTCTGCTCCAGGGTGTCGTTAATCTGCTTTTCTGACCAGAAGAAAGAATACTGATCCTGGACCCATTCGTAGTAACTCACTGTAACGCCGCCGGCGTTCGCCAGGATGTCGGGGATTAAAAGGACTCCGCTCTCGGCAAACACTCGGTCAGCTCCGGGTGTAGTTGGACCATTCGCAAGCTCGGCTATTATTTTGGCCTTTACCTGGCCCACGTTCTCAAGCGTGATGGCATTCTCAAGTGCCGCCGGCAGTAAGATGTCGCAATCTGCGGTGATGACGTCTTCAGGAGCTATCTCTTTCGTGCCTGCAAGCCCGGATAAGGACGTGGTTTGGGCCTTATGCTCCAGGGCGGCTTTGATATCGATTCCGTTCTCGCGGTACACCCCGCTTTTCGAATCGCAGGCGGCCACCACAAGCGCTCCGTCAGCCGCAACCAACCGGGCGATGTGCGCCCCGGCGTTGCCGAACCCATGCACTGCGACACGAGCACCCTTCAATGGCAGGTTCTTAACCCGGCATGCTTCCCGCAGGGCGTAGAGACAACCGCGCGCAGTCGCCTCGTTACGACCTTGTGAGCCGCCGAGAGAGATCGGTTTGCCGGTGACGACCCCGAGTTCAGTGTGTCCGCGCACCATGGAAATGGTGTCCATGATCCAGGCCATCGTTTGCTGGTCCGTATAAACATCCGGCGCGGGAATATCGCGATCTGGACCAATGATAGGAGCAATCTCAAAGGCGTAGCGACGAGTAAGTCGCTCGAGTTCACCTTGAGACAAGCTCTTCGGATCGCAGATCACACCGCCTTTCCCTCCGCCGTAGGGGATGCCGACCGTGGCACATTTCCAGGTCATCCACGAGGCAAGTGCCTTTACCTCATCGAGAGTAACGTTCGGGTGATAACGAATACCGCCTTTGGCGGGACCACGCGCGATGTTGTGCTGGACGCGATAACCCTCAAACACCTGCACGTCGCCCCCATCCATTTTCACGGGAATGGACACTATCAATTGGCGCTTTGGCCTTTGCAGCACGTGACGCAGTGAGGCATCGAGTTCCAGGAAATCAGCCGCGATGTTGAACTGTTGCTTTGCTATTTCGAACGGGTTTAGCTCTTCTTTGAACGCCTCCCTGGTAGCCATGCTGAATCGTTCTCCTCGAGGGAAAGGATATAAGAGCGTGGCAATCCTAAAGCAATAAGCACCAAGACGCCAAGACGGGGCGACGCGGGGAAGAGGAGACGCGGGGAGCGACACGGGGAAGGGGTGAAGGGGGGACACGGGGAAGCGGAGATGCGGTGAAGCGGAGAATGGGAGAAGCGGTAAATGGGAGACACGGAGCTCGGGGCGCTCTTTCCCCGCGTCTCCGCTTCCCCCATTCTCCCCTTCTCCGCTTCACCGCTTCTCCCCTTCACCGCTTCACCGCTTCTCCGATTGACCGCTTCGCCGGAAGTGGGAACAAATCGCTGCTGGTTGGTTTCTAACTCTGCGACAAAGCTCCTGCGACCCGCATGGCACCGGCACGGAGGAATTTGATGTTTAATAATCTGATTGAATCCAGTTCGCACCGAAGCGAACTGAAACGCCGCGGGTCATTCTTTCTTTTCACCACTGTCACGTACGCCCTGCTCTTCATCCTTGCCGGCGTCGCGAGTATTTACGCCTATGACGCGAGGCTGGGTGAGCAGGATCTGGAAGTGTCGATCCTGAGTTTCGCGCCGCCAAATATTCCGGAAGCACCTCCGAGACCATCGGAAACGACGCACTCAACCTCGACTGCGAGTTCGCACGTGTCGCAACCTGTGCGTCCCATACTCTATGATCGCCCAGACAATCCGGCGAATCCACCAACCGAGGTTGGTACCACGGCACCGGCGATTCCACCGGCGCCTCCTAATACTGTTATCGGTAGCATCATCGCCGATCCACCGAGTGCTGGCAGCCCAAACGGATCTGGTTCGGATTCAAACAGCGGCAGCGGACCAGTGGTTAACAATATCGAAAAGCCGCCGCCGCCCGCGCCAACGCCAGTTCCGCGCATAATCAAGTCATCCCGTGTGCTGAACGGAAACGCGCTAGTCTTGCCAAAGCCTTCGTATCCCCAAATCGCAAAGATGATGCATGTGGAGGGGAGGGTAACGGTTCAAGTTCTGATTGATGAGACGGGCAAGGTCATCTCCGCACGAGCACTCGATGGCCCACCGCTCCTTCGCCACGTGTCGGAGACTGCTGCTTTTCAAGCTAGCTTCTCACCAACCAAGCTGGGCGATCAAGCGGTCAAGGTGTCCGGCGTCATCACTTACAACTTCATCCTGCAATAAGGGCTTTTAGTGTGATTTCGTGGATGGGTTTCTGGTGGTGACAGAAGCAGCAATGTAGCAAAGGACTCTTAGATTCAGAAGTTCCGGAAAATCATTACCCGCCAATGAAAGAGGTACGCGTCACCCATGGCCGCGTACCTCTCCCTCCGATACCTGTCAATGATCTCGAAGCCGAGCAGGTGCGGAAATTTGTAGGTTGGGAAGGGGGCAGCGCAATCATCCGCAGATTACGCAGATTACATAGCGCGGCTTAGGCCGCAACCAAATTAAGAACGCTCCATGACTCACTTTCTGGCATGATCTGTTTGAAGCAACAAACGGACAGCCGGAGGCGAGTCATGAAGCGTTTTCTGGAGCGGCACCGCGACCGCATAACTGGAACACTTTCGGGGTTTGATCGGGTGCTGTTTCGCGGCACCTTGCGTTCTATAGCGCATGTTAAGGGGTTCGAGGTTTTTTTGTACAGCCATCATGTGTTGATGAAGGATTTCAGCAGTTATGTAATAAGTCTGTCGCAGCGGCTGGTGGAACACGCGAAAGAGCTGGCGAGCAAAAAGGGGCGACCTTATGTTTATCTGACCTCTTCGAAAGCTTCGAAAGAGGAACTGGCACTGCAGAGCGCGGAGCGGGATGGAATTAAGCAAGGGCTGATTTGTGTGTTTGCTTGTGTCGAGCCCTGCCAGTCGTTTGATCTGCGGAAGGACGGGGCCACGAAGAAGTTGAAACTGGTGGCGAAAGAACGTAAGTGCCTGCACCTTTATTTCTACTATCTGGACCGGGAGTTTGGCTTGATGCATGTGCGCTTGCAGACCTGGTTGCCGTTCACCATTCAGGTTTGTCTCAACGGCCGCGAATGGTTGGCGGGGCAACTGGATCGGGCTGGTATCAGCTACATCAAGCGCGACAACTGTTTCACGCAGATCTCCGATCTGAAGCAGGCTCAAAAGTTGATGGATCGGTTGACCGCCCGTAACTGGAATCGGTTTCTGGATGCCTTGGCGCAAAAAGTAAATCCCTGGATCCACCCGCGCAGCGGGCTGGATGTCAGAAGCTACTACTGGAGCGTACGGCAAATGGAATATGCCACCGATGTCATGTTTGGCAGTGCCGCCAAGCTGGCTGAGCTTTATCCGCTGCTGCTGCGCCATGCCATGTTTCAGTTTGGGAGTGAAGAGGTAATGCGCTTTCTGCAGCGGCGCACTGACAAACGTTTTGCCGGTGAAGTTAGCAGCGATCTGAAACGACGGCTGGAAGGTATTCGCGTGAAACACCGGGTTGAAGAGAACTCGATCAAAATGTACGACAAGCAAGGCAGCGTGCTGAGGATTGAGACAACCATTAACAACCCCACACGTTTCCGCGTACGGCGCAAAGGTTTGCGCCAGGGTAAGCTGGTTATGAAATGGTTGGCTTTGCGCAAAGGGATTGCCGATATCCGGCGCCGCGCGGAGCTCAGCCGTGCCGCTAACACCCGCTATTTGACTGCGCTTTCTGTAGTAGGATTGACCACGCCTTCTTTTCAGGTGTTGGACCGCGTCAGCCAGCGGGTCGAGACTAAGCGGCAGTATCGTGCTTTGCGGCCGATAAGTCCTGACGACGCCAGCTTGTTTCAAGTTATTCTCCACGGCGAGTATTCATTACAAGGCTTTCGTAATCGCGACCTGCGCCAAGCTTTGAGTCACGACCCGAGAAATAGTTCCGCTCGCATCAGTCGTTTTCTCGCTCTGCTGCGCGCGCACAAACTGATCTTTAAGGTCTGCAAAACTAATTACTACCGCATCACGCGTAAGGGACATCAAGTAATGGCTACTGCCCTTAAGTTCCGACAACCCGATGTTGTTCTTTTGGCAGCTTAGTTTCTTGCTAGAAAAACAAGAACTTGGCGGTTTGTTACACAGATTTTAGCTTCAGCAATTCTGTCCAAATGTTAATAAATCTGCTTAATCTGTGTAATCTGCGGATGATTGCGCTTGCCCCCTTCCCGACCTGCAAATTTGCGAAGCTAGAGTGGGGCTTTGAAGTTGAATGGCCGATGACATAATAATTCCTTCAATAACGCTCGAGTTCCTGCCCCATGATCACCTTTCCCGTAAACCCCGCCGCATGAATTGCCTCCAGCATCTCTTCATCTTTAGCGCCAAAGCGAATGATGTGCGTCAGCACCAGCAACTTCGGTCTGATACGGCTTGCGAGCGCCCCCAACTCTCGATCAGAGGTGTGGAACGCACGCATGTACTGTGGCCACAACTCGCCTCCCGGACGATCTTCCGGGGCCAAATGTGCCGCCGAGTAAACCTCATGAACGAGAACATCGACGCCTTGCGATGCTTTCACCAGAGCTTCACTCGGCGAAGTATCTCCGGAGATCACGACGGAACGATCAGCAGTATCTATCCGGTAGGCGAAGGCCTGCTTCCAGCTCCCGTGCGGCACCGAAATCGCCGTCACTCTCACGCCGCTGCGTTCATAAACAACTCCGCCCTGAATTTCGTGAACGTTGACTCGATAACCGCCGGCAACTTCGCGTTCCAGACCCCGTGTGCGAATCTCAATGTCCTCACTGTATGCCGCCAGCAGGTGTTTGGTCATACGCCGCAGTCCTCGTGGTCCATAGACCTGAAGAGGCGAGGTGCGTCTCATGATCCAGGAGGTCAAAATCAGGTCGGCATAACCCAAAGTATGGTCGCTGTGCAGATGTGTGATGAATACTGCTTCCGGACCGCTTATCGGCAGACCAGCAGCGTTCAAGCGACGCATCACACCTCCACCGGCGTCAAATAGAAAAACCCGAGTACCGATGACTACCGCCGTAGCGGGGCCCGAAACTGCCGCGTCCGGATAGGGTGTGCCTGTACCGAGCAGCACTACTTCAGTCCTGCGCGCCGCTCCGGTTTGGGCGCTCAGCGGAACTGGCCCTATCAGCAAGAACGTCAAGCCGATCAAGAATAAAGGTTTCATAAACTCGCGGGAATCCGGACCCCTCACGCTGGTTGCGGTATGATACGCAGGCCTGCAACACTCGTAAAGATTTTCTCAAAGTAATGCAGTTTGGGAATCACAAGGAGCGTTAAGATTTGGAAACCGCGGATGTGATCGTTGTCGGCAGCGGCATCGTCGGTTCCAGCGTCGCCTATCATCTCGCACAGGCGGGTTGCACCAACGTGCTGGTGATAGAACGCGAACCGCATCAGGGCAAAGGTTCAACGGGCAAGAGCATGGGCGGTGTGCGAGCTCAGTTCACTACTCCCGTGAACATTCAGCTGTCATTGTACTCAATCAACTTCTTTGCAGAGTTTGAGGAAAAGGTTGGGCACCCGGCGGATTACCGCGCTCACGGGTACCTCTTCTGCGCCACCAGCGAACGCCATCTGGAATACCTGAAAACAAATCGCCAACAACAGATGGCTCTCGGTCTGAATAATGTCGAGTTAGTCACACGGGATGACATTCTAAAGATGGTTCCGCAACTGCACGGTGACGATATCCTTGGGGGAACATTCTGTCCGACTGATGGTTTTGTCGATCCTCACAGTGTCATGATGGGATTCATGCTGAACGCTCGCGAGCGTGGGGTCAGACTTTGGCTTGATACAGAGGTTACGGGAATCAAGCTAGAGAACGATCAGGTCATCGGGGTGGAGACCACCCGAGGCTCAGTTGCTGCTCCGGTCGTCGTAAATGCCGCCGGCGCCTGGGCCGCCGGGGTAGCACGTCTGGCTGGGGAGGAGTTGCCAGTCGAACCACTGCGACGCCAACTCGTTCCCACTGAGCCTTTCGACAAACTGCCGCAGCGGTTTCCTATGGTGATCGACATGTCCACGGGCTTTCATTTCCGGCGCGAAGGTAAAGGCATTCTATTGGCCTGGAACGATCCGGATGAAACGCCCGGGTTTAAAACCGACTTTGATCCGTCATTCGTGGAAAAGATCCTGACTCGAGCTGCTGCACGGGTACCTTGTCTGGCTGAGGCTGAGGTTAATCCGCGGCGGGCTTGGGCAGGACTCTACGAAATGACTCCTGATCACCATGCGATCATCGGTCCCGCGCCGCGAGTGAAAGGTCTGTATTTCGTGAATGGGTTTAGCGGTCACGGCGTGATGCATTCACCTGCGTCAGGGCGAATTGCCGCCGACCTGATACTGCATGGTCGATCGGAACTTCCAGCTGCAAATCAATTGGGTGTAGGGAGATTTGAAACTGGAGAGCTGCTGGAAGAAACCGCGGTGCTATGATTTCCTGAATTGAGTGTGTGAAAAAATTGAAATCGCTCGGGGATTACCAATCAAGATCCGGAAAATTCGCGGGTTGGGAAGGTGGGCTTGCCCCCGCTTGATACGCTAAGTTGAGTGTTACTAAGCAAGCGGGGGTAAACCACCCTTCCCGACTTGCGATCACCCGGCTAGACATAAATCCGTGGCACGCGGTCGCTGATGCCGCAAGTTACCTCATACGAAAGCGTGCCCGCGACCTTTGCCAGATCTTCGGCGGTCACCATCCGCCCACTGCCAGCGTGATCGTGACCAAGTAGAGTAACTTCATCACCCAACTCCACTCCCGGCACGTTCGTAACATCGATCAAGGTCAGGTCCATCGATACACGCCCCACTACGGGAGCAAAGACACGTCGCACGATGACATGGGCCCGATTCGATAATCCGCGCAGGTAACCGTCGTGGTAACCAATCGGAATCGTTGCCACTAGGGTTTTGCGCGAAGCTTCGAACGTGCAACCATAACCCAACGTTTCGCCTGAAGGCACCCACTTCAGCAACATAATTCGGGAATACAGAGACATCACTCCACGCAACCGCACTTCCTCCGGCAAAGGCGGCAGGACGTCGCGCCAGAGACCGTACAAAACCCCGCCCGGCCGGACCAGGTTGCCCCACGCTTCCGGATGTCCAAATACCCCGGCGGAGTTTGCGAGATGAAAATGCCGGGGTTGGTGGCCATTGTCGCGCAACAATCTGACTGCATCGTCAAAACGCTTGACCTGAACCTCTGTCAACGATTGGCAGGTTGGGTCATCTGCTGCCGCAAAGTGTGTCATCAAGCCGTCGACCTGAATGTGTTCAAACCGGCCCAGTTGCGCGACGAACTCACCGAGGTGATCGAAGCGAACCCCAAGCCGGCCCATTCCCGTATCGACTTTCACATGCACTTTGGCAACAAATCCCGCATCTCTCGCCGCGAGGTTGAATGCCTCGATTTGATCAAGGCGGAAGACGGCCGGGGTTAACTGATGCTGAATACAAAGAGCAGCCTGGTTTTCCCAAAAGCCTGCGAGACAAAGGATTGGCTGAGTTATGCCGGCGCTTCTGAGCTCCACCCCCTCTTCAGGCAACGCAATGCCAAACCAATCCGCGCGCTCAGCCGCAAGTCGTTGCGCACACCTGACGGCGCCGTGCCCGTAGGCATTCGCTTTAACAACGGGCATCATTGAAACGTTAGGGCCTACAAGGTCGCGAATTAGATGAAAATTGGAGGCAAGCGCCTCGAGGTCGATCTCGACCCAGGTCGGGCGCTGCCCAGTCGTGCTCCACTGACTCGCATTCGAAGATTGCATGTGTTTGGTTTCTCGTCAGCCGAGAAGGTCTTCGGTAGGATACAAGCTTGGCGAGAGTTTTGTCAGGTCAGATTAGACGTGTGGCGATTTGCTGGTTTTGTCGGTTGACGGATTCAACTCCTTGGAGTGCGGCTCTTTATCGCCGCTTTTCCAGTCGCGGTACACACAAGTAACGCGCAACTTGGATTCTTTCGCAGCACAAAAGCGCTGACAAGTCAGCGCACTCCAGGGAGAGACCTTACCTCACCTCTTTGCAATCCATAACCGGTAACGCTCCGGTCGCGCGGGTCAGTCGCACCAACCCTTCAAATGAATCGAGCATAATCTGCGCTCCACCTTTGCCGAACTGTCCATTAAGGCGTTGGTTTAGCCCTCTTTCGCCAGTGGAATTGTGTTCCCTGTTACCTCTGTTTTGATTTGTCTTCAGGGGAAAATCAGATTCAAGGGTGCCCCGATAAGAAGTGAGATTGGCATTGAAACCAGAAGTATTTCTATCGAGAATCATCTCCACCCGGCCGGACATTGATTTCAGGTAGTACCGGCCATTGTCCTGGAGCTTGCTCGAAAGCAGCACTCTGCTGTTACTGGCAATAGCGTCAACATCGCCATCGATGTTGTACAAGTCGATCGGGGCATTGGTGTTGGTAACATCCACGCGACCACGAGCGCACTTCACTTCGATCGGGCCGGCAATTGAGACTGCTCGCACACCGCCGTTGGCCTGACTCACGCGGATTGCCCCGGTCGCGGTAGTAACTTCTACCAGGCCGCTCGCTTCTTGAATTTCAACGTTCCCGCTGCGTGTATGAACTTCAACAGCGCCAACGTGCTTGAGGATGATGCTGCTTTTCTCACCCACGATAGTGAGGGGCGTCTCGACATTCGTGACCGAAACGTCGCTGCGCATCACCCGAATCAATTGAATCACCGCCTTCCTTGGCAGACTGACTTCCAGATGAATTTGGATAGGGCCATCATCTCCCAGCGGGGGCAGGTCCATGGCACGCGCAGCGCGTTCAGAACTTTCCATGTCAGCATAATCAGCTTTCAAAAACACTTTCTGCTCCGGACCGTCCACCCTGCGATCCATGATAACCACCTCTTCGCCGCGCTGGCTGACCGCGCGAGCGCTGATGACATCACGGTCCCACCCGGTGACCGTGATGCGACCGGCGCTTCGGTTGCCGAGGGTGACCTCCAGCATGCGAGACACCTCGAATGAAGTCTGTCCCAGATGCCGTTCCGCTGCGCCAGGCATTCCGGTTGGAGCTGGAATGGGTGCAGTTGGTTTCAACGGCCCGGCAGGTTTCTGCGATCTAAGGGCCGTCGCACACAAAAATATCAGGGCCGGGATTGCCAACATACCAACAAACTGTCGCAGACTATTCCGCATAGTTATCAAAAACCCGTCGCCAGGGTCCTGAGCGTGTCAACCTTTCGGGCGTATGCGGCCAGCATGTACTGTGCGGCCACGGGATCGTCCGGATGCTTTCTTACAACGTGGCGAGTTGCGGCAATCGTGCGGTCTATTGAGGCAAGGGCCTGGTCAAGTTTCACTCGCGATTCAGTATCGAGTTGCGAATGTCGGCGGCTGACGTCACGGACAAGCAGTTCTATTGCTGACAGATATTTCTTTTCGGCTTCGCGCACAAGCTGATCCGAGGTCTGCCTTTCAGAAACTGAGGCGCGCGCAACGGAACGTTCGTTATAACGGCCAGTCCTGGCTCGCTGAGTGCGGAGCGAACTCGATTTCGGCTCTGAATAGATATTGTTTTGTGATGCCGCGCTCGTCGGGGAGTTGTCGATGCTGCTATCTACCTGCACAGCATTAGCGTTTGCAGTGTTGTTGGTCTCAGGGGACTGTACTCGCCTGGTGAGTACGACCGTTGTGATAACTGCCACGACTATCAGAGCAACTGTTACCGGAACACTTAGCCGCGGATCTCCAAAGAGTGCGGCAACCCACTCGCGCAGTCGATTCCCTTGAAGACTTTCCCGAGGGGTTTGATGAGTTCTTATCCGGTCCAGAACTCCAGGCCACAATTCGTTGCCGACCTCGATCCCAGGCCTGTATGCCTGGAAAATCTCCAGCTCGGCCGAGAGCCGCCTAAACTCAGCATTGCACTTCAGGCAAGTGCCGAGGTGCAAATCGACAGCTTCGACAACCTCCCGGGTGAGCTCTCTGTCAAGATACTCTTCCAACACCGGTTGGCATTCTTCGCAATTCATTTGGTTGTCTCCAAAAACGGACGAATGCGCTTCCGCAGCTCGAGCCGGGCGCGATGCAGATCTGTCTTGACTTTAGCAACCGAGAATCCAGTTATCTCAGCAATCTCCTCGTAACGACAATGCTGAAAGACTTTCAGGATAAAAACCATGCGGCGGTCATCGTCGAGTGAATCAAGGGCTGCACAAAGGGCGTCATTCAATTCCTTTCCAAGTAGTTCATCAGACGGCGAAATTCTATTGTCCGGCAAGTTAGCTGCGTCGGCGTCACTGTAATTGTGACTCTCTTTGGTTCGTGAGCGAAGGGCTTCGCGGGCAACATTCTTACCGATCCCGAAAAGCCAGGTGGCTAATTTTGTTTCATCGCGAATGCTGCTAAGGCTGTTATAAGCGCGAACAAATGTTTCCTGAGTCAGTTCCTCCGCTAGATCTCTTTCCCCAACCAAATCGAAAACAAAACTTAGGACAGGCCTTGCATATCTCTCGAAAATCAGGCGAAAAGCCTCCTGCTCGCCGGCTCGGGCACGCGTTACCAGATCCTCAGAACTGTTCATTACCGCCCCGGTATGCGAGCACGCACGGCTTTTCAGCCCTGCCATCTTCAATGCCAGCGGCTCTATCATGTGATCAAGGTTAACCTTTGCACGATTGAAGAGTAACGCCTGTAATTAGCTTGCGTGGCGCGACTCGCAAGCTCAAGGTCATTGTGTGTGCCGCACCTGTGCAAGCTAACAGCTTGCGTTACTCACTTGTTCCTCAGATCCAGGATCATCCCGCGATAAATTCCCCCGTAAAGCGCTGCCGCCAAATCAGGGTTCAAGTTCTTCAGCTTATGATACTGGCCCAGAGCATCGCTCCGTTGGTTCAGCGAAAGCTGAAGCGCCCCTAAATTGTAAAGCGCATCTGCGTAGTCCGGTTTGATTTTGAGTGCCTGGGCAAAGCTGGCCACTGCTTCGCGATCGTTCCTTTGCTGGTGGTAAAGGACACCCAAATTGTTGTAGGCCTCGAAGTAGTCCGGCTTGAGACGAATCGCTTCCTGAAGATGAGCGAAGACTCTTTTCAAGTCGCCGGCCGGGTAACTGGCAAGAGCAAGATTGCGTTGAGCCTCGGACCATTCCGGTCTCAGGTTCAACGCTTTCTCATAAGCATCGATCGCCTCGAGCGGTCTACCCAGCTCAGACAAAACCGCGCCGAGGTTGTTGTAGGCCAGAGCGTATTTCGGGTTCCTGTTTAGTGCCTGCTGAAAAGACTTCAAGGCCGCTTCCAACGCCCCTGTCTGGACATACTCGCAGCCCAGGTTGTTATAACCGACGGCAAAATCGGGTCTCAACCGAATTGCTGCCTGCAACGCCTCCATCGCTTCCTTGTGCCGGCCCAACGCTGCGAAACTCATTCCCAGGTCGTTGTATGCCTGGACATAATCGGGTTTGAGTTCGATCGCCTTTTTGAACGACGAAGCAGCCTTCTCAAACTGGTACTCTTCATAGTATTTCTCCGCCTCTCGAAAATAAGCCTCCGCGCGCTGGTCCTTGTTATTTACTACCTGTCCCGTGACCGCGGACAAGCTGGCATTCATCCAGAGAAGGAATACGCCCAGGGCAATCAAATGTTCGCGCTGCATCGCTTCCTCCTCTGCGCCGGTTAATACCGGCCCAGTGAGTTAGTGTTGAAAGCGAACGGAAAGTTTCAGAAACTTTTGCTTAAAGAGCGAGAAGGCATCCGAGTTATTGGAGGGGCTAAACGAAATTCGGATTTTGGGAAGACTCGATCCCGCCGGCGTGCAGGTTTTTTTCGTCACTGGCGGTACAGATTATCGAACCGCATGCTCGAGGGTGTGAATCGCAGATCAACCGTTCCCGTTGGACCATTTCGCTGCTTTGCAATGATCAATTCCGCGACGTTCTTCTGATCGTCCGGCAGGCTGTCTCGTTCTTCCGGCGTCTTGTACTGCTCGGCGCGATAAATAAAGGCCACCAGATCCGCGTCCTGCTCCAGCGCTCCAGACTCGCGCAGATCAGCAAGTTGCGGCCGGTGATCGGAGCGCGACTCGGGTGCACGCGAAAGCTGGGACAAGGCAACCAGCGGCACGTTCAATTCTTTCGCCAGTCCCTTCAGCTCGCGGGAGATCTGGGACACTTCCTGCTGGCGCGACTCGAATCGCTTGGCCGATCCCGACATCAGTTGCAGGTAATCGACTATGATCAAGTCCAGACGTTTCTGTTCCGCGGCGAGTCGTCTTGCCTTGGCGCGCATTTCGAGCACAGAGATACCTGGTGTGTCGTCCAGGAAAATTCTCGTGTCGGCAAGCGTACCTAACGACTTGGCAATCTGGGCCCACTCTGCGCGAGAGAGAAACCCGTTGCGAAACCGCTGGGCATCGATGTTTCCCTGCGAGCAGAGCAGGCGCATCACCAGTGCTTCCTTCGACATTTCCAAGGAAAACATGCCCACTACGGCGCCGGCCTGGATCGCGGCATTCTCAGCCAACATAAGGGCGAAACTGGTTTTCCCCATCGAAGGGCGGGCAGCGAGAATGATCAGATCTGATCGTTGCAGGCCGGAAGTCATTTGATCCAGATCGGCGAAGCCGGTGGTCAGGCCCGTTAGAACCGCTGCCCGGCCTTCCATTTCCTGCACCTTTTCCAATAACTGTTCGGCGATGGGCTTGACGTGAGTAAAGCCCTGACGGATGCGCTCGTCAGCAAGTTGAAAGATGGCCTGTTCGGCGTGATCGAGGATGATCTCCGGTTCGTCTTCTTCCTCGAGAGCTTCCTGAGTAATCTTGTTTGCGGCTTTGATCAGCTGTCGCAACATCGACTTGCCGCGCACAACCTTTGCGTAATGGGCAATGTTGGTCGAATGCGGCAGGCCGTAAGTGAGGTTCGTAATAAAGCTGATCCCGCCCACGGACTCCAGGGCATTGTCTTTCTTGAGTTCTTCCCCGATTAGAATCGGATTAATCTCGGCGCCACGCTCAAACAATGCCGTCATGGCCACGAAGATGCGGCGATGCGAAGGGACGTAAAGATCTTCAGGCCTGAGCAGCTCGATAGCCTGACTGATCAGACCGTTATCCAGGATGATGCCACCCAGAATGGCCCGTTCAGCTTCAGAGCTGTTTGGTAGTGAACGTTCGAGCGAGGGCTCGCGCATTGGGTCAGGTGATGCCATGTTTGTTATGTGTTCTCTTTAATGGATCCACGATTAACACGAAAATGATTTATCTTCCAGGCGGTGTTCGTGTGATGCGCGTGGATCGGCTCATTGCCCTCCCTGGCTTATGACAAAACGACGCCGCAAGCATTAACCAACTTGCAGCGTCGAATATACAACACACGCTTACGGTATGGAGCGGAAGCGAGTTAAATATTTATTCTTTCATTCAGAGGCTGATGAACTCTCTTCTTGCGAAGCTTCCTCTCGCTGTTTCGCCATTTCCGCTTCCTGCTCCGGAGTCAAATGACCAACGATAACTTCACCCTCAGAAGCAACCTTCACCGGCAACTCGACGGTTACTTCCCGGTGTAACCTTAAGGGCACGGTGAAGTCCCCGAGGCGTTTTAGCGGCTCGCGCAGATGAATTCTATGGCGATCGATCTCATAACCGCGTTCCCGCAGCGCCTCTGCAATATCCATCGAAGTGACCGAGCCGTAGAGTGCTCCTTGTTCGCCGGCCTTTCGCTTGAACTCCAGGACGAGCGCGCCGAGCTTTTCCGATTGCGCATCAGCGGTGGCCCGCTCTTTGGCTTCCTTCTTCAAAAGGGCTGCCCGCTCCTGATCGATCTGTTTGACGTTGCTCGTGGTCGCCTCCACAGCGAGTTTCCGGGGCAGCAGGTAGTTACGAGCGTAACCGGCGCGAACTCTAACGATTTCGCCCCGCGCTCCGAGATCATCGACGTCTTCGCGCAGTAATACTCTGGTATGTGCCATTTTTGATCAGTGCCTTTCTCAGTCGGTAGTATACGGAAGCAGCGCGATGTTTCGCGCCCGCTTAATCGCCTCAGCGAGCATACGCTGGTGCGTCGCACAATTACCGGAGATACGCCGGGGCAGAATCTTACCCCGCTCAGGAATATAATTCTGTAGTAGTCGAATGTCTTTGAAATCGATTAGATCTACTTTTTCGATACAGAAGCGGCATATTCGACGGCGGTGCATGCGGCGCCCTCCGCCCCGGCCACCCTGCATTCCGCGGCCTCTATCAAGATCTTCATCACCGTTGTAGCCGCGGCCACGGTCTTCGTAGTTTGTCGACATAGTTATCCTCGTCAATTCTGAATCGTAGATCGCAACGGATCTACTCTTGTTTAGGCCTCTTTAGGCCTCGTCTTCGGTCGAGAACGCGCTGCTGCTGGAGCCGCCAGCTCCTTTGTTTTTGCGTGCGGCTTTGGCACTGCGGCGCGACTTGAATTTCTCGGCCCGCCGGCGATCTTCGTCAACTCTGACAGTGATGTACCGCAGCACGCGATCATTAACGCGCATGCGTCGTTCCAGTTCGGCGATTTCCCGGCCCGAACCCTCGATCTCCATTAACACAAACGTTCCTTCTGTTTTGTGCAGGATCTCGTAGGCCAGCTGACGCCTGCCAAGGGTCTCAGCCTTGCTGATGACGCCGCCCTGGTCGGTCACCAACTGCTTGAAATTGTCTGTAAGCCGTTGTACTTCATCATCGTCCGCAACCGGATCAGCGATGAACACGACCTCGTACTGTCTGTTAGTAGCCAAAACCTGTCCTCCCCTCTCACATTTCCGATTGCCGATTGTCAATTGCCGATTGCCGATTAGCGATCACCAGTTAGTAATCAGCCGTTAGCGATTAACGATTTAGCCATTAGCGATTAGCGACTCCAAACCTTTGCCGATTCTTCAAGCCTTTCTCGCCAGAACCCAATCGGCAATCGGCAATTGGCAATCGGCAATCTGTTAATCGGCAATCAATTAAACTCTGCCATAGCTTTCAAAGGCCCCACCGTCAAGATGGCTTCTATGGCCGCTGCGCTCTTTGCCAAAACTTCTTCCACCGCAACTCGGTCACTCTTGGAAAACGACGCGAGAACAAAGCGTCTCGTGTCCTCGACGGGATTTTGCGGCTGAATCCCGATCCGCAGACGAATGAATTCGTCTGTACCAACTAACGAAATGATCGATTTCAAACCATTATGCCCGCCAGCAGAACCTCTCTCGCGAATGCGTATTCTGCCTAACGGCAAAGCAAGGTCGTCTGAAACTACAACCAGCCTGTCTTTCGGCTCGGCCAAACCATGCTTTCTCAGCAGGCACCCGACGGCCTCACCACTGAGATTCATATAGGTTTGCGGCTTAACCAACTTGACGGGCTCGCCCTGGATCTCACCGCGTCCAACGAGTGAACTGCATTCGCGTCTGCCAACGTCGATGCCTGATTCTCGCGCCAGCCTGTCAATCAACATGAACCCGATATTGTGACGCGACCACTCGTACTCCCTGCCGGGATTGCCCAGGCCGACTATTAGATACATTGCCAATTGCCGATTGCCGATTGCCGATTTGTTTGTATTTTAGAGCTCAATCCGACCGCCAAACCACCAATCGGCAATTGGCAATCGGCAATCCGCAATCGCCAAAATCGGCAATTGGCAATATCGCTACTCCTTGGCTTCCTCCTCGCCTTCCTCTTCCTTCTTGCCCTTGCCTATCACTTCGGGTTCGGCAGGCGCTTCACCTTCAGCCAACACCGGCGCGGCGACAGGCTCTTCCTTTACAATACCCACTGTGGCAATCACATTGTCCGGCGGATCGAGAATCTCAATCTTCTCATCCACGGGAATGTCTGAAACGTGCAGCACATCATGTACGCCGAGATTCGAGACATCGACATTGATGGCATCCGGAATATCTCTCGGGTCGCAGCGAATCTCGATCTCGCGGACGATCTGCTCGAGAACCCCCTGCTCCTCGCGAACTCCGATAGGCTCGCCGGTAAGATGAAGTGGAACGGTGACTTCGATCTTTTGACCCTTAACCAACCGTTGAAAGTCGGCATGGATCAAACGCAGTCGCACCGGATCAATCTGACGATCGCTAAACATCACTTCACTTGGGCCAACCCCCTCGACGTCGAGCGTAAAAATTGTGTTTCGTCCCGCTTCCGACCTTAAAATTGCCGCCAGTTCCTTCAGGGGCGCCGCTGCGGCCACAGTTTCCCCACCGCCACCATAAACAATTACCGGCACCAATCCTTCGCGGCGAGTGCGTCGCGCATCATTCTTGCCGCGGCCCTGCCGTTGTTTGGCTTTGATTGTGATCTCTTTTTTTTCCGCCATGATGTCTCCTCACAAACGTTCAGCGACCGGAGAACATTTCCGATTGCCAATTTCCGAATGCCGATTGACTATCGCCCAGCGAGGGAACTCTTAAAATCGACAATCGGCAATTGGCAATCGGCAATGTATTGCCGATCGCTGATGGTCTTCTTTTAAGCCATCAGTGTTTGCCCTTCGTCAAACGAAGAGCGAGGAAACGCTGGTTTCCTCATGGATCGACTTGATCGCTTTCGCCAGAAGCGGCGCGATACTAAGCACTTTTATTTTCTTCAAACCGCACGCGTTCTCGCGCAGCGGAATCGTATTGGTAACGATTATTTGTTCAATGTCCGAGTCAGCCAACTGATCAACGGCCCTGCCTGATAACACAGGATGCGTAAAACACGCATGAATCCTCCCCGCACCCGCGTTCTTCAGCGCTCGTGTCACTTTTGTGAGCGAACCGCCGGTGTCGCACATATCGTCCACGATCAGGCAGCTGCGACCTTCCACATCACCAACGACATTCATCACTTCGGCGACATTCGCCTTTTCACGACGTTTATCGCAGAGGGCCAGCTCGGCGTCCAACCGTTTGGCGTAGGCGCGGGCCCTTTCTGCTCCGCCGGTGTCCGGCGCTACCACTGTCAGGTTCGGCAACTTATTGTCCTGGTAGTAGCCGATCATGACCGGGGCGGAGTAAAGGTGGTCCACCGGGATATCAAAGAACCCTTGAATCTGCGCAGCGTGCAGGTCGATTGTTAACAACCGATCAGCCCCTGCTACGGTAATCAGGTTCGCCACCAGCTTTGCCGAAATCGGAACTCGCGGCCGATCTTTTTTGTCTGAGCGCGCATAACCGTAGTAGGGAACAACTGCCGTGATTCGTTCGGCGGACGATCGCCGAAACGCATCGAGCATCACCAGCAATTCCATCAAATGCTCATCGGTGGGCGGGCCAGTTGGCTGCACGATGAAGACATCGCCACCGCGAACGTTCTCATCGATCTGAAAGTTAAACTCGCCGTCGGAGAAACGCTCGGCGAAGGCCCGTCCCATGTCACAACCCAGGTGGCGACATATCTCTTCCGCCAGTTGGGGGTTTGCGTTTCCGGAAAAGATCTTGATGCCGCCGGTTGTGCTCATAACCTCACTGGTACGTAGTTGCTGACTACTGATTCGTAGATGATTCCAGCTTGTCGCTGGTCACTCACTCACTCGATAAAGTGGCTGGGGCGGGAGGATTCGAACCTACGAATGCCGGTTCCAAAGACCGGTGCCTTACCACTTGGCTACGCCCCAGAATCGGATTGCTTAATGGCAGAGCGTAAGAGCGGAGTTCCGCATGAACCCATCGCTCGCAGATACTCGTCGCGCGAAAGAGTGTTACACGGCAAAACACGCCAACCGGCTTCCGTCTGAATGACCTCAAGGGCGTGACGCTGGGCTGCTGCGCTTTCAAAGATACCAAAGACACTGGAACCGCTGCCAGCCAGCAAAACATCCTGAGCACCCGCAGCAAACAAAGCCTTTCGAACTCGCTTAATCTCAGGCTCCATCTCAAAGATCACCTTTTCGAAATCGTTGTACAGCGGCCATTGATCTGATTCAGAAAAATGCGACTCCGTACGCGAACTTGTAAGAATACGGGCCGAATTCGGGGTTGTCAAGGCAGCCGAATTGAGTGCTCTATAGGCTTCCGCCGTAGAAATTCCAGCCTTAGGCGTCACGATAATAAGTTTTGATTCGACGTAATCTGCAGCGGGCGTAAGCTGCGTTCCAATTCCCGTTCCAACTGCCCGACCACCAAGAAAGAAGAATGGCACGTCCGCCCCAAGTTCCGTCCCAAGTTCGATCAGTTCCGGCAAGTTCAAATTCAGGCGCCACAACTCCGACAGGGCAAGCAGCGTCATTGCAGCGTTGGAGGAAGCGCCGCCCAAGCCACCTTTGGCCGGAATTCTTTTTTCGAGGCGGATCGTGGCTCCTAAGCCGGGGTTGTGTTTATCCGTTAATAAGCGGGCAGCACGCAGCACCAGATTGCTTTCATCGGTGGGAACATCCGGATGCTCGCAGACGAGCGTTACCTGCGGTCTCATCTCACGAACAAAGTGCAGGTTGTCGTGGAGGGAGACCGTTTGCAAGACGGTGCGAACTTCATGGTAGCCGTCCGGCCGTTTGCCCAGGACGCGCAAACTCCAGTTGATTTTGGCAAAGGAAGGAAGACTAAGTTCTGCCACAAACACTGATGGCGGCTGAAGCTCAAGTTAGAAAGCGCCAGCCGCCATCAGGGAATCTATATGAACGTCTAGCGCAGTATGAAAAGCTGGGTTAGGTAAACGCTACCCTCTGAATTGACGAAAACCCCGATCGCTGAAGCTCGAAATTCTTTGCTTAAGATGTTTTCGCGATGGCCGGCAGAAACCATCCATCGCTCAACTGCAAAGGCGCCCGGATCGTCATAGCCCTGATTATACGCGATGTTCTCTGCCAGGACGCGGAAAGGCCGCACTCCTGCTTCCAATACTCGGTCCTTTGGACTTAATCCGCTTGGATTTATATGCGAGAAGAAACGGCTGCGGGCCATATTCTGAGAATGATCTCGCGCGATGCGACAAAGTTCAGGATCCCAGCCAAGGGCTGGTATCCCACTCTTGACGCGTATTGAATTAATCAACTCGAAGGCTCGCCTCTCTATCGGAGTGGCATCGGCAAATGAAGGCATGTTGCTGCCGGCCGATGCAGACATCGAGCTCAAGGCGACTGAGGTATGGAACTTATGGAGAACCGGGCTTGATGAGGAGACCATTGAGTTCCCGGAGCTGACCAGCCGCGCCAAGGGCTCTGCTTGCGTTGATTGCGCTCGGGCACACTGATTAGAGCCCAGTAAGAAACTAAGCAGAAGCACTGCCAGACCAATGAGCCTGGAACTCACAGTGGCAAATCGTAAGCGGTGAGTCTTTTTCGTAGCCATTTGTAATGTCGTCCCTGACGGGGCTAAAGCTGATGCTCCCTAAGGTAGTGTCTCTGTTCAGGCGACTTGCCCAGCGGGCCAACCTAAACTGAACAACCCCGAGAGTATCAAACTAGACAAACGCATAGCAACACGTTTTTACCCACTTCTTATCTGGCCGAGAAGGCTAAAACTGCTGAGAATGTCTGACTTCTGCGCAGAAAGCTCTTTTGATTCTTATATTTAACGAGTGGTCTGAAGATGCCACTGCCTTGGGCGGTGGAGTCTCACGCTCGCCTGCTAAAAAGAACTTTCCCCTTTATCCGCCGGCGCCAAAGGCGCTGCAGTGGAGCTCCACGGCACAAGGCCGTGGCATCACTAAGAATTGGTTTGGACGAGATTGACCCCATCGTTTCACGGGATCTGATTACCATCGTAAGGCGCAAACTGCTGAATAGTGCGAGTCCAGGCTGTTCGGCTGGGGTAGCTATAGAGCAAAACGACAATCGCGATCAGGCCGGCCCAGTAGGTGTAGATGTCGTTACCGGTCACGAGAGTACCAACGAAACCGAGCGCCGCAATACCTGCTCCGAGCAGCGCCAGTTGGATCGTAGTTTTCTCCAAAGTAATCAGTAAGTCACTCGCCCCTTTCAGCGCGCCAATATCCTGCAAGCGCATGGTTGAAAATCTGGTCCGGCGCAAGGCGATGGCCCCAAGCCCAAGCATCAGAATCGCGATCCGTAACGCTACATCCAACGACGGATTCTGTTGCTGCGCAAAAAACCGCTTGCCAAAGAACGCGACGAAACAGAGTAATACCGTCGCAACTAATAGTCCGGCGACGGTAGTAGCTGCGGCTCTATGGCGCCGGAGCAATTCCGCTTCGACGCTGCCAGCCAGCTGTTTCGGTCTTTCCACTTGTCTTCACCACTTTTTCAGGGTAGCCCTCGCAACTTGCGGAGCAAGGATGGTATTGCCTTGATAAATCCGGCTTGCCCCGCAAACTAGCAGTTTGTGCCACGAAAGTAAATACGGAAAAGAAATGGGCCTGACAGCATTGCCAGGCCCGGGATTATTCCAGCGATCTGAAAAGCTTAAGGCTTTATGCCGGATGGTAACTGGGTTGGAGAACTCGCAGGCACACTGTTCGGGGTAGCGCCTGGTTTTGGAGCTGTGGGAGCCGGTCGGGTTGTACGCTGCACGGGAGCACTCGGAGTTGTGTTTGCGGGCAGCTGACCGTTATATTTAAGGGCCTGATCGATCAGGTCCGTGCCTTCCTTACTGTCTTTGCTGATGAGAATGCCGTCCTTGCTTACTGTAACAACGGCACGACCACTCACCTGCTGCATGACGTTCTGCATGAAACCAGGCCGCTCAGGTCTGGGCGCATTCTTTTTCTCGGGATCAGGATCCGGAACAGGCGCTCCGATGATGGCTAACTGGTCTCGCGCTTTGTCGGCAAACTCGCTATTAGGATGATTTCGCAGGATGTCCTGGTAGTACTTGGCTGCTTCGTCTGGCTCTTCTTCCAACTGATAGGTTGTTGCCAGCCGGAAGAGAACTTCATCCATGTAGGAAAAATTAGGATACTTATCTACGATTTCTTTCAACCTCGATTGCGCGCCCTTCAAGCCGGTCCCTCTGCCTTTGTTGTAGCGCGCGTCGTAATAAAAACGCGCCACACCCAGATTGTGCATAGCAAGATTCTCCTGCACTTCGCGCAGCCGGGCTTCCACATCGGGTCGGAGTTTTGACTGTGGAAACTGCTGGATCAAAACCTTCAGGCGCTGCTCGGCTTTGCGAGCATGGGTCACATCCCGATCCGACAACCCCATCTGCCGCATTTCTGATTCTGCGACCTTTAACATGGCGTCGTCAGCAAGTGGATCGGTGGGAAAGAAAGTCAACCAGTCCTGGTAAGCCTGCGCCGCCTGAATCAATGCTGCGGTTGTCCCTTCCAGGTAGAACGAGTCGGCGATGGCCAACTTGGCTAGAGACAGAAAGGGCGAGTCAGGATAAGTGTTGATGATGGTCGTGAAAAGCAGCCGCCCGGTTTCGTGACTTCCCTTCCGCACTTCCTTGGCCGCTTCCTCAAACAAGACCCGATCGCGGCCAGCGGCGACTGACCCGGTCAATTCCGCATACTTTTCGTCGCCTCCGCCGCCAAACAGGCCGAGAAATTTTCCTTTTTTCTTCTTCTTTTGCGGAGCACTGGCAACATTTTGCGATCCGCTGGCGGCTCGAGCGCCGGCAGTGGCCTGCAACCCTGCCTGCACTCGCGTGTCCAGCTCAGCCACGGACGTTTCTAAGCGATCGAGGCTGGTTGCGTCATATCGTTCGGCACGATCTTGCTTCGCGCGGATGTCATTTAGCTCTGAAGACAGTGCGGCGACTTCTTTTTCTAAACCACGCAGTCGTTCCCGAGGGTCATCGGCGTTAGGCTTTTCCTTCTTGTCGTTGCTGGTCGAGGGCAGTGATGAGATGGCGCTGTTGAGGGACCGGCGCATTGAGTCCAGCTTTGACGTCATTACATCCATGCGCTGGACTGCCGAGAGCTCAGTTTGCGTTCGGCTGGCGCCACCCTGAGCGAGTGCCGTTGCAAACAGCCCGGTTAACATGACTAGTGCCAGGACCACGATACTTAAAGAGCGAAACTTCATTTTAACCTCCGAGAGTAGGAAACAATCGGGGAGCTCTCAACGTCGATATTCATTCAACTTACTCACTTCCTCAACTTTCATTTGGAGACCGCCGGGGCTGCACGAAACGATCTTCGTTTAGTTGCGACTAGCGCCTAGACCCATTGAATGATCGCTTCGCGTAAGTTGCGCGCAGCTACTTCTGCGTTTCCGCTGCCAAATATTGCGGAGCCGGCAACGATCATCTCAGCGCCGGCGGCGACGATGCGTTCAATGTTCGAACGATCTACGCCGCCATCGATTTCAATCCGTGTATGCAAACCCCGCTCGTCAATCATCCGTCGCAGGCGCCGAACTTTCTCAATTGATCCGGGAATGAACTGCTGTCCGCCGAATCCGGGGTTGACGGACATTACGAGAACATAATCAGCATACGGCAAGACCTCTTCAACGGCGAGTACCGAAGTGGCCGGATTAAGCACCACACCGGCCAGCGCCCCTGCTTGCTTGATCGACATCAGCGTGCGATGCAGATGAGCATCCGCTTCAACATGCACCGATACCAGGCGGGCGCCGGCACGAACAAACTCCGCGGCATATCTGCCTGGTTCAGAGATCATTAAGTGTGCGTCGATCGGCAGCCGTGTCGCGCGCGCCAAAGACTTTACGACCGGCAACCCCACAGTGATGTTTGGCACAAAGTGCCCATCCATTACATCTACGTGGAGAATCGTTGCGCCACCGCGTTCAACGGCGGCGATCTCTTCGCCCAGACGCGAAAAATCCGCGGAAAGAATCGAAGGAGCAATATCAATCATTCGGTCGTCAGACATCGCCGTTATTATTCAATTACCACGAACTCCTGCTAATCGTCACGGTTGTCATTTCGCGTGGGAGAAGGCTTCGGAGCAGGCCGGCGGTTGGTATTCTCTCCGGTATTGGTATTGGTGGTCCTGCCTTCGCTGTTTCGGTTCACATTGCTGCCAGTCCCAATATTGGTATTGCCACTTCTGTTAGCGTTTTCGTTCCCGTTTACCGTGGACCGATTGGCGTTGGCGTTGGCATTGGCGTTGGCATTGGCGTTGGCATTGGCGTTGGCATTGGCGTTGCGATTCGCGTTTGTATTGCCATTCTCGTTAGCGTTCTTATTTGTGTTTTTCGGCCGGGCCGGTTTGTTCGTATTCGCGTTCGCATTCGCACCGGTTTCGGCCTTCTTCTCCTCCGGAGGTGTTACAACTTCAGGACTCTCCCCAGCTTTAGTGGCACGGCTGATGTCCATAGCCACAGTTTGACCCACCTTAACCACGTCACCTGCGTGGGGCAGTTGAAAAAGCACAGTATCGGGCTTTACCTGATTGCTGGGCCGGGTGGCGCGAACGCGAAAATTCAACCCCGCGCCTCCAAGAATGGTTTCTGCTTCAAAACGATCTTTGCCCAGCACATCGGGCACAGTGACTTCGGGACTGCGCAAAGACAGGTAAACTGTTGTGGCAAGACCAAAAAGAAAAGCCGCCGCGATCGCAATTACGATCGTGATTCGTCGGAACACCGACAATGTGTTATTAAGCAAACTCACCGAAATGAAACTTTAGATAAGCGGCGACCATTTCGGACAAACCAAGCAGCGAAGTCTAACACCCGCTATGGCGCGCCGCAAGCCGCGTTATCTACTAGTATCGGCTTAGTTTAGAGTCCGCCCTTGCCACCCACCAGTCGCGATTTAGTTCGCTGAACTCTCTTACCAAAGTAATTGCTGCGCTCAAACGCGGCAATGAAAAAGCCCTCAGTCCCCCGTCTATGCGGCCAGGTCCGGACAGCGCCGGCTTCGGTTACCAGTTCAGGGTCGACGGGCAGTTGAATCCTGAAGAAAGAACTATTCCCTTCCAGAAACTCCTTGGTCACGGCTTCGTTCTCTTCAATTTCAACTGAACAGGTTGAGTAAACCAACCTGCCGCCGGGTTTTACCGCTCTCGCGGCACTGTGAAGAAGGCGTTTCTGACGATTTGAAAGCTCTTCAATATCAGCCGGTGAGATGCGCCAGCGGATTTCTGGGTTGCGCCGAAGCGTGCCGGTCCCGGAACACGGCGCGTCAACCAGAACCCGATCAAAAGTGGCATCCTTGAAAGGCGGCCTTTCTCCATCAAGAGCAACGCAATGTACCCTGAGATTCTGGATGTGCGCCGCGTGATTGATCATTTGCAAGCGATGCTCGTGCAAATCACCAGCTACCACAACGGCCTTACCTTGTGCGAGAGCGGCAATGTGGGTCGTTTTGCTGCCCGGCGCAGCACACAAGTCCAGGACTAATTGCCCCGGCATAGGGTCTAATAACTGGCCCACCAACTGCGATGCCTCATCCTGGACATAGATCCGGCCCTGCTGCGCGAACCGGCGCAGAATGCTTGTTGCTCCCGAGATTCGCCAGGCGTTTCTGACAAGTCTCGAAGCAACCAGAGTCGCGCCGGCCGCTCCCAGTTGGTCCAGGACTTCATTCTTGTCAGATACTGGAGCGGTGAGACGAAAGCTTATCGGAGGTGGTTCGTTATTCGCCCTCGCAAACGCCTCAGTCTCGCTCAGGCCGAGACTGAGGGACCAGCGCTCGATCAGCCACCGGGGATGTGACGTTCCGACTGCGATTCGCTCTAAAGGATCACTGATGCCAGTCAAAGGATCGTAGTCCGATTCGCGGACCGCCCGTCGTAAAACTGCATTGACAAACTTGTCAGCCGAACGGACGCGCGCGAAACGCACCAGCTTAACCGCGTCATTTACAGCCGCGGATGGCGGTACCCGAGACAGAAAGCGGAGTTGGTATAGTCCCAGGCGCAGGACTCGTCGAACCGCTGCATCCAGGCGTCCGGCGTCACGGTTCGCATAATGAGCGATCAGCCAATCCAGCGTTAACTGTCGCCGCAAAACTCCCATCGTTAGTTCGTAACAAAGTGCGCGATCCCTTTCCGGTAACTCATCCCAAGTGGCCAGCAGTATAGAGGCGTACGCGCCCTCTTCTTCAACGCGTTTGAGGATTTGATAAGCAGCGAGACGGCCGGGCGAAATCCCGTTCGAAGGGTGGCCTTTTGTCTTCGCGCTATCGGTTTGTGCCGAGTTTGTCACCGACATTGATATGAAAACCATTTAAGAAGTCGCGCGCGAGCATGCGGCGCCCGCCCTCGGCCTGGATCTCGATGATCCGAAGAGCAGTATCACCGCCGCACTTAACCAGTAACTCGTCGCCACGTGCTGCGACCACTGCTCCTGCATCCCCCGTGACGTCCATCCTTATGGGTTCTGCTTGCCAGATAACCAACCTTCGCGAGTTCAATTCCGTAAAAGCATTTGGCCATGGTTGCAATCCGCGGATTAGTCGTTCAACCATAAACGCATCGCTGGACCAACGAATAAGCCCGTCTTCTTTTTGCAGCAACGGCGCAAAGGTTGCGTCGCGATCGTGCTGCGGTCTCGGGGTAATGGCACCCAGGTTAGATAATGTTTCTGAAAGGAGATCGGCGCCAAGGTGAGAAAGTCGGGACATCAACTCGGGAGCTGTTTCCTTCGCGCCGATCTCCATCCTGCGTTGCAGCAGAAGCGGTCCCGAGTCAAGCTCTTCCTCGATGAACATAGTGGTGACACCGGTGGTGTACTCACCATTGATGATGGCCCAGTTGACGGGCGCGGCGCCGCGATACAGCGGAAGCAGGGAAAAGTGAACGTTGATGCAGCCGCGCCGCGGCGTACTTAGATACTCCGCAGGAAGGATGCGGCCATAGGCCACAACGAGCGCAACGTCCGCGCGGTGAGAGACGAACAACTGCTTCGCCTCGTCAGTTTTAATCCGGGCGGGCTGGTAAACTTCCAGGTTCTGAGCGAGGGCGAAAGTCTTGACAGGCGGCTGCGTTACCTTCTTGCCGCGCCCGGCGGGCTTGTCGGGCTGAGTCCAAACTGCTACCACCTGGTGCCCGTCTTCCAGGCAACGCTGCAGAGTTGGGACGGCCGCCTCAGGCGTGCCCATGAATACTATGCGCATCTTGAATGGTTTGTCAGAGCGATCCACTAAAGAACACGAATTTTGTGTTATTTCGTGGAACAGTTCCAGCGCCTAATGAAAGTTCGGCAGGTAACAAGATTACTGTCACCTGCCGACATTCTCGAGCCGAAATTGCTGCTCACTTCACACTGCTGTTCCAATCTCAGCCCGCGGAGTTTCAGTCGCACCCATTTTTGCGGACGTTACTTTCGCCTGCATGAACAGCAGTAGATAGTCGTGACCACCGGCCTTCGAATCTGTGCCTGACATGTTGAAGCCGCCGAATGGATGCACACCGACCAATGCCCCGGTGCATTTCCGGTTCAAATAAAGATTACCGACATGAAACTCGCGTTGAGCTCGATCAAGCTTGGCCTGGTCGGTGCTGTAAACTGCGCCGGTTAGACCAAACTGCGTGTCGTTGGCGATCTTCAGGGCATCATCAAAGTTTTCCGCTTTGATCACCGCCAGGACAGGACCGAAGATTTCTTCCTGTTCAATGGTTGAGCCCGGCTTAACGTCGGCGATGACAGTCGGTTCAACAAAATAGCCCTGTTCCCCATCCGAGCCTCCGCCTGCCAGCACACGGCCCCCTTCGGCTTTGCCCTTTTCGATGTACTCGTTGATGGTCTTGAAAGCTTTCTGATTGATCACGGCACTCATGGTCGTTCCCGCGTCAGTTGGATCACCGACCCTGATCTTTTCGGTGCGTTCTGAGATCTTTTCCAACATCGGCTCATAGACTCGCGCATCGATAATCACGCGAGAACAAGCTGAGCATTTCTGCCCCTGAAAGCCGAATGCAGACTGAACCACACCGGTGGCCGCCTCATCGAGGTTAGCGTCATCAGCAACGATGATCGCGTCCTTGCCACCCATTTCTGCAACTACCCGTTTGATCCACAGTTGGCCATCCTGAACCTTTGCCGCCCGTTCGTTGATTCGCAGGCCTACCTCTTTCGATCCGGTAAACGCGACGAAACGGGTGTGCGGATGATCTACTACGAGGTCGCCCACTTCCGCGCCAGAGCCGGTCATGAAGTTGACCACGCCGGGAGGCATTCCCGCCTCTTCGAGTATCTCGAAAAACTTGTAAGCAATCGTGGGAGCATCCGACGAAGGCTTTAACACCACTGTGTTCCCGGTCACGATTGCGGCGGCGGTCATTCCGGCCATGATGGCCAAAGGAAAATTCCAGGGCGGGATCACCGCGCCGACCCCAAGCGGAATGTACTCGAGCTGATTATCTTCGCCGGGTATTTTTGTGAGCGGTTGTCCAGCCGCGTAACGGAGCATCTCCCGGCCATAGAACTCCAAAAAATCGATTGCTTCGGCCGTATCGCCATCTGCTTCGGGCCACGACTTGGCGACCTCGTAGATCATCCACGCTGACATTTCGTGCTTTCGCTGCCGCAGAATTGACGCAGCGCGAAAGAGAAGGTTCAAGCGGTCCTCAACCGGAGTATGTTTCCAAGTCTGAAAAGTTTCGTAGGCGGTCTCCACCGCCCGGTTGGCGAGTTCTTTCGTGGCTTTGTGAAAGGAACCAACCACCTGGGTGCTATTCGCGGGATTACGACTTTCCAATTTGTCGCCGGTAGCGATGCGCTCGCCGCCAATCACCAGGGGGTATTCGCGACCCAACTGATTTTTAACCTTGGCGATTGCTGCGCTCATGGCCTGCGCGTTCTCGTCTTTGCTGAAGTCTGTTAAAGGTTCATTCCTAAATTCGGTCGGCATATTTGGGGCTCCAATTAGAACTTCTAAAGATATTATCATCGCTTGTCGCGCTGGCCTAAGTCCGGTTCCGCAAATAATACGACCCACTAATTAACACAAAGTTTTCGTGTGATTTAGTGGATCGTTTTGGTGCGCAGCAGGCTAACGTGAAAACGCGGCAAGAAGTCACAAACCCTCTTGCCGCGTACAACCAAAACTACCCGGGTTAGAACCTCAAACCCACTGCCCGGCTTTTTGCAGCTTCTTGATTTTGCGTTTTACCAACTCGCGCTTAAGCGGACTCATCTTGTCGAGAAAGACGATGCCGTCGCAGTGATCGGTCTCGTGCAGCATGCAGCGGGCTGTCAGCTCCATCCCGTCGATCTCGAAATACTCGCCGTTGAGATCCTGTGCCCGCACCACGGCTCGCAGGTTTCGCTCTACCGGCGTGAAGATTCCGGGAAAGGAAAGGCAGCCTTCCTCGCCTGTTTGTGAGCCTTCAACCCGCAGCACTTCCGGGTTAATCAAGGCGATCCGCTGGGCCGGATCCTTGCCTCCCGAGCAATCCATCACGAATAGCCGCTTTGAAACCCCCACCTGCACCGCCGCCAAACCGACACCCGGCGCCGAGTACATGGTCTCGAACATATCCGAGACGAGTCTCTTTAGATTGTCGTCAAATTCTGTTACGTATTCTCCGGGACTATCCAGTATCGGATTTGGCCACGTCACGATTTCCAGGGTTGCCATTGCTTATTCCGTTCTACCGAAGCCTAGTCTTCGGGTCAAAACTCCGATGTCAATTTTACGACGAACAATGCTGGTTTGCTACCCGTCGACGCGGGCGGAAGAAGGTTCGGCCTCAGGTAAGAATGATTAGCCGCAGATTAACGCAGATAACGCGGATCAAACCAAGATCTAGCATGATACTTCGGGCGTGAGGCTTTAAACTACACCTAGTGCCCTGTCTTGATCCGCGTCATCCGCGTTAATCTGCGGCTAACTATTCTTACGAACTAATACCCTCTCAACTGCTCGCGGTAACCCTGGAAGTTCCTCTTCATCTCGCCCAGGCTGTCGCCGCCAAACTTCTCGCGCATAGCACCGGCCAAAACCAGGGCCACCATCGCTTCGCCAATTACACCGGCAGCGGGCACCGCGGTCACGTCTGAGCGCTCAAAGGCCGCCGCTTCTTCCAACTTGGTATCGATGTCGATGGATCGCAAAGGGCGCCTTAGGGTCGACAAGGGCTTCAAATGACCGCGGATCCGTACCTCTTCGCCGTTAGTGATCCCGCCTTCCAAACCACCGGCACGATTTGTGGCCCGAATGAATTCTTTACTGTCTTCGTTGTAGGCTATTTCGTCGTGCACCTCAGAACCAGGCAGGCTGCTGGCTTCGACGCCCGCGCCAATCGACACCGCCTTAACCGCGGGTATCGACATTACGGCCTGGGCCAGGCGTCCGTCGAGTTTCAGATCCCAGGCGGTATGCGAGCCGAGGCCAGGCACTACTCTACGTGCGACTACTTCGAATATACCGCCGAGGGTATCTCCTGCTTCCCTTTTACGATCGATAAGCTCGACCATCTGTTGCTGGATCTGCTCATCAGCACAACGCAGGGGCGCTTCTTCTGAAATAGCGCTGATCTGTTCCCAGGTAAGTTCAAGCGACGTGTGTGGAATTCCTCCAAGCTGGATCACATGACTGCGAAGTTCCACGCTAAAGGCTGACAATAACTGTTTTGCAATGGCGCCGCAGGCAACTCTCGCCGTCGTCTCGCGGGCAGACGAGCGCTCGAGAATATTTCGCAGGTCGCGGGCGTCGTACTTTTGTCCTCCGGCGAGATCGGCATGTCCGGGCCGGGGACGCTTCACACGACGAGACTTTTCTGGCGCGATGTTCCGCTCGTCAACAGCCATTACTTCTGTCCAGTTGGCCCAGTCTCGATTCTTAATCATGAGGGCGATCGGCGAGCCGAGGGCCAGGCCATGACGAACGCCGCTCAGGATTTCGGCATGGTCCTTCTCGATCTTCATTCGGCCGCCGCGGCCATAACCCCACTGACGGCGTCTGAGTTCACGATCGATCTGCTCCGGATCAATGGGCAAGCCGGCGGGCACACCTTCAATAATCGCGATTAGGGCGCGACCATGTGATTCTCCGGCAGTGGTAAATCTGAGCATGTCAGTGGTCCGTTGTCAGTGGTCAGTTGTCACCTAAAGATATTCCTCCGCAAAGATATTTCCGCGACCAAGAATTCCCGCCGGATCGAAGGCCCGTTTCAGCCGAGCCATCTCTTTCAGATGTTGTTCGCCATAAAGCTCGCGCAGGTATTCGCGTTTGAGTTTGCCGATGCCGTGTTCCGCCGATATAGTGCCGCCTAGCTCAACAGCCTTGCGCACGAACCGCAGGTAGATGGCCCGCGCCGACTCTGCTTCCCGATCGTCACGCGGCAAAATGTTTACATGCACGTGATTGTCTCCGATATGCCCGAAAATTGTGTATCTCAAACCGCTGTCTCGGAGACTGTCCTTGTAAAAAGCCAGCATCGCGGGAAATTTTTCGTCCGGCACAGCCATGTCTGTCGAGACTTTACGTTGCCGGTGGCTGGCGAACCATTCGTTCATCAGCACCGGCAATGCATGGCGAAACTCTCGCAGCCTTGCCTGGTCCTGTTCATTAACAGCGAACCACGAGTCATCAACCAGGGCGCCCTGTTCCTCAAGCAACGCAAGCCACAAACCCATCATAGAATCTTCCGACCCGACATCGGTCTCCTGCTCAAAGAAAAGTGCTCCCACAGCGTGGTCGGGCACCAGCGCGTAGCGCTGACGCAGAAATTTCAGCGACTCCGCATCGAAGTACTCAAGCGCCCGAGCATCAATGTCCGCTTCATTGCCTGCACCCGAGATAATTCCGCTTGCCGAGGCTCGAGTTGCTAAAGAACGCTCGCGGGCTTCGCGAACAAAAGCCAAAAGCTTTTCTTCCGAAGCGAAGAACACGACACCGCTTAGCAGTTTTTCGGGCTTGCGGATGAGCGACGCTTCGACTTCAACGATCACGCCCAGAGTCCCTTCGCTGCCGATAAATAGATCCAGCACATCCATCTTTGGTGCAACGAAGTAGCCTGAGGCATTCTTGCGAACAAGAGGCATACGATACTCGGGTAAGCGCGCTTCAATGGTTTTTCCTGATGGCAAGGGCAGTCGCACGACTCCCTCCTCGTCCGCATGAAGCTCTCCTCGGCGTAAATCGATCAGCTCACCATTCGCAAGCACAATCTTCAATCTTTGGATGTATTTTCGCGTCGGGCCGTATTTGAACGTCCGCGCGCCTGAAGCATTTGTGGCCACGGTGCCGCCGAGAAAACAGCTTCGCTCGGTCGGATCAGGCGGATAGAGCAGGCCTTCCGTTTCAACGAAGCGCTGAAAGTCGGCAAGTATCACACCGGCCTCGGCGACGGCGCTGCCGGTGTCCGGATTCGTATGGACCAGGCTCTTAATCTCGTCCAGGTTATCTGTGGCGATCACCAAACCGCCAAATGGGATCCGGCCGCCGACAGTTCCTGTTCCCGCGCCCGAAACAGTCACTGGGATGCGCTCATGCGAAGCGGTCGCCAACACCTCGGCGACTTCTTCCGCTGTTTTCGGAAAGAAGACGCGATCCACTTGAGCTCCGGACATATAACTGGCATCGGAGAGGTATGATTGGATTTCGTCCCAATTAGCTTTCGAGAGCAAGAGACCTCACATGCTGAATATTGACCGCCGAAATGAACGAACCTTAAACGCAAAGGCCGCTAAGTAACACGCAAAGTACCGCAGAGAACCGCTTTGCGACCTTTGCGACTTATCTTTGCATCCTTTGCGTTAAACTCCTTACGCCAGCTGAAGTTCTTTCTGCCGCAGCGCCTTAATCCGATCGCGCAACTCCGCGGCCCGCTCAAATTCAAAGTGCTTGGCCGCTCTCCGCATCTCGTTTTCCAGGCGCGCAATCGTAGCTTCAATATTCTCAGGCAAGTAGTCTTCCGCCGATTCCACCTCGACAGGTACCTTGAAGTAGTCCGCTTCAGAGGCGGTTATTAAAGTGGACTCGATCGGTTTCACAATTGTCTGCGGTGTAATCCCCTGTTCACGGTTGTAGACTTCCTGGATTGATCGGCGGCGGTTAGTCTCGTCGATCGCCCTCTTCATCGAGTCCGTTATCCGATCCGCATAAAGGATCGCCTTGCCTCGCGAATTCCTGGCCGCCCGACCGATAGTCTGGATCAACGATTGTTCCGAACGCAAAAAACCCTCTTTATCTGCGTCGAGTATTGCCACCAGCGAAACTTCCGGCAGGTCCAGGCCCTCGCGCAAGAGATTAATTCCCACCAACACATCAAATTCGCCACGCCGCAAGTCGCGCAAGATCTTGATGCGTTCCAGTGTTTCAATGTCTGAGTGAAGATAACGGACCCGAACATTCACCTCCGTGAAATACTCGGTGAGATCTTCAGCCATTCGTTTAGTTAGCGTGGTAACCAGAACCCGCTCATTACGCTCTGCTCGCTGGCGACACTCTTCCAGCAGGTGATCGATTTGTCCTTTGACTGGTTGAACTTCGACTTCCGGATCCATTAGGCCGGTAGGGCGAATTATCTGCTCCACAACTTCGCCTCCGGATTTCGTCAACTCATACGGACCCGGGGTCGCGGAAACGTAGATGGTCTGGCCGATCCGCGCTTCAAACTCGGTAAAATTCAGCGGCCGGTTGTCGAGGGCCGAAGGCAGCCGGAAACCGTACTCGACCAGGGTCCGCTTGCGTGATTGATCGCCTTCAAACATCCCTCGCACCTGTGGAATCGATTGGTGCGACTCGTCGATGACAATCATGCTGTCACGCGGAAGATAGTCGAGCAGCGTGGGCGGCGGTTCGCCCGGGTTCTTGCCAGTCAAATGTCGGGAATAATTCTCGATGCCTCGGCAAAAGCCCATCTCCTTGATCATTTCGAGATCAAACATCGTACGCTGATGCAACCGCTGCGCTTCAACCAATTTGCCTTCCGCGATTAATTTGGGTTCCCACCATTCAAGTTCCGCGCGAATTGATTTGAGCGCACGCTTGATCGTGCCGCGCGACATCACGTAGTGCGTTTTCGGATAAATGGGAATACGAGACCTGTGACGTTCAACAACTTCTCCCAGCAGAGGGTCGATGGTTGAGATCGAGTCAATCTCATCACCCCAAAGCTCAATGCGATAGGCAAGGTCCTGGTAACTGGGGAACACTTCTACCACGTCGCCGCGGACGCGAAACGATCCGCGCTGAAAGTTCACGTCGGAACGCTCGTACTGCAACTCAACCAAACGCTGAAGCAAAACCTCGCGTGACATCCGGCTGCCGGGTTCAATAAAGAGAAGCAAACCGTAATAAGCATCCGGATCACCGAGGCCGTAGATGCAGGAAACACTGGCAACCACAATCACATCCCGGCGCTCGAAAAGAGCCCGTGTAGCCGACATCCGCAAGCGATCAATCTCGTCATTGATAATCGCTTCCTTTTCGATGTAAACGTCAGCGGCGGGAACGTACGCCTCCGGCTGATAGTAATCGTAGTAAGAGACGAAATACTCGACTGCATTATCAGGAAACAGGGAGCGGAACTCCTGATAAAGCTGGGCCGCAAGAGTCTTGTTGTGGGCCAGCACGAGCGTCGGCCGCTGAGTACGTTCGATTACGCTGGCAATGGAAAAAGTTTTGCCGCTACCCGTGATCCCCAGCAACACCTGGTCTTTTGCCCCGTCGTTAAGACCTCTTACGAGAGCGTCAATGGCCTGAGGCTGATCCCCCTTAGGCTGATATTCCGATTGAAGCCTGAAATGCATGATTAGGAAATAGTAAATGGTAAATCGAAATTTGTGAAAAGCGCTGATCTTTGTTTGTGTTATTTCGTGTGATGCGCGTGGATCACGTTTTAGATTAGAAAAGGGTCGCGAGCGTTCCAGGTATCTGCTCGCGACCCTTGAAAAGAGACGGGTTTCGCTTAGTGGTTTTATGCTGCCGTTTCGCGCGCCTGACTGTTTAGCCGGTGAATGGCTTCGACTATAGCAGCGCGCAAGTCACCAGGCAGTGACCTGCTTGCGACCAACCTGCGAAAGGCGTCCAGAATCACCCGCTCTCCACTCGATACCATCAATCTGATCAGTTTTAGTCGCAATTCCAGACTTGTGTGCGTTTCAATCGCGTTAACCAACGGGCTGATCTGCCCTGCTTTCGCAGCCAACACCAGCAGTGAATACGCGCCATATGAATTTTCGTTACGCCCACCCGTCAAAACTTCGATCGCCTCGCTGACCAGACCTGAGCCCACCAGCGCTGCCCCTATTCTGCGACGTTGTTCGGGCGAACCTTCCCGTAACCAAACCGTTAACAGCGAGGCCGCACGATCCGGATTGTGTTGATAAAAAGCCCGGACAGCCTGGTTGCGGGCTTCCTCAGACGAATAATCGAGTGATTCAGCAAGGCGATAAGACGAGTTGTCGCTCTCTAGCGGCGGCAGTGGAACTCTGGCTGACATGCGGCGATGAGTAAGCTCTTCGGCGGCGCGACGAAGAATTCTCATGTCGGCGAGCCATTGCTCGTCAGGAAGGGGCTTCTCAACATCGCGACGTTGCGAGGTGGTTTCTGGCTGAGTACCTCCGCGGCGAGTTTGATCTGCTGGCGCAGGGCGGCTTGAAATAGTCTTTTTCCTGCCCATATCGTGCTTGCCTGAGGCAAGCCCCTTGGAAAGACTGCGTCGCTGCCATTAGGGCCGGCAAGACCAGGTGGAAAACCTGGCGGTGGAAGATACTAGCCCGGTCCTAATACAGGCATATTCATTCCCAGGAAGCATGGGTTTCAGGCATCATTTGGCTCTCAAGATTTTCTGCGTGAGCCACTTCAACAGCCGGCAGATCTTGAGACACAGACCCCTCAACGTCGATTATCCCGTCAGAACTCGCAGCGGCAGCCGCTGCCAGAGCTAACGGACGCGAGCTGGACTGGGAAGAGTCCGTTGGCGAACTCTCAGTCGAAACCGGCTGTTCTCGTTTGGCTGTGGCAGATTTGCGCAGGAGCTCAAACTTAGACATGACCACCCTTGTTAAGTTCAGACCAACGCTGGCATCCAGGTCGCAGAGTTGCTCGGCAAGGATGCGTTCAGAGACCCGGTCGAATGCACTTACTAATTCCGAGCCTGCCGCAGCCGGAGTATCAGCCACAACCAATTCAAAATCGCGCCCCGCGGAGACTCGTCTTTGAGCGTGATTCAAGAGCATTACTCGGGCCTGATTGTGCACTCGGCCAGTGGCCACGACGACTAGATGAGAACCTTCGGTTTCGATCTCCAGATCAATGGCCCAGCGGGCGAACGCCGGAGTTAGGTCTCCGTCTCGGGCGACCATCAGGAACGACTCGCCGCAGATGTTCGCCATCATCTGACCGTAGCCCTCGCCTTCCGAAGGACCGACGGCGATTTCGCTTTCGGGCACGCCCATTTCTCGCAAGAGGTAATGAAGCCGGTTAACCAACCAGGAACCATCTTCCAGAAGCGACGAGGCCAGGAGGGTCGGCGCAATCACTTCCTCAACCTTCTCATCGGCCACGGGCGCGCCACACTCACTACATGTGGCATCGCTGACGGTCACGACGACCAGGGCATTTGCATTGGGTAGTCGTAGCAGCGCGTGTCCGGTTTTTCGACAACTCACCTGAACTTCCCGCTCCACCAGCCCCGCATCTTCGAGCCGCTCAATAGAAAACTGATGATCTCCCGTGGTAGCTCCGGTAAGAAGCTTTGCGGCGTACCCTTCCGTGTGCGCTTCCTTAGCGCTACGCAAGAATACTCGCGCATTCTCATCTTCCAGTCTCGAAGCTGCAAGAATGCGTTTCGTCATCGTGTCTTTTCTTAAACTTGTGTACAACGAATCGTTATCCTGCCTGGCCACGAAACGCTTGAACCCCTCAGGCATGATGGGTTTTCCCTGATCCCAATCAGGGATCGGTTTGTGCGAGTCGTCTTCAATTGCGGAAAGCAGTTCATGAAGCTCCCGGCAGAATGCGTCCAGTTTTCGGAAGGGCTCAGGCGTTTGAGAGTCGTAGACGATGCCTGTGCGAATGCTGGGACTCTCCTTTGCCTCGTCGAAGATCAGGAACAGGACGTGATCTTCAAAGCAGAAGAGATCGCCGCGGACATAAGGCTCGCCATCATCTGTTTCAGCATAGGCAGCCAGAGCTGCTTCGAAATCTCGGATTCGTTCCGGGTCCAGCAAAATGTTTTCGAAAGAATTGAGTCTGGCCGAACGCACGATTGGTCGGCGGCCCTTTTCCTGAAGGCACTCCAGCAGGTTGATCCGCTGAACCATGCCAACAGAATGACTTAGTCTCTTGCTCTCGATGAATAACATAGGCACTTTTGAACCTGCCTTTCGTGCCCGTCTCCGGGAAAATTTAATCTTGCTGAGTTACTCGAATCCTGACGGTTTCCTTGCCGTTTGCCTTGGGTGAATAGCGCCGCTGCCTTGCGATTCTCAACGCGAGCGCTTCGTATCCATCCATTCCCGCCTTGTGGTTCGTAATTGCTGCCTGCAACACGCGGCCGTTTTCGATACGCATCACCACGTCCACCATCTGCAACTTCGCGGGAGTTTCCGTGTCTGCGTTTTTCTCGCTCTCCTTCACAGGTTGAGAAGCCGCCGGCGCTTCTGCGACTCGCCTGGCTCCTTCATTGTTCCGGACTGACCTTGAGTCTCTGCGTCGTTCCTGCTGCAAGAAAGCGGAGGTTTCTTTCGCCTTCGGCGACTCAATGGCGACCGTCGCAGATCCTGGCGCTTCAGCCCCAGACACAGGCCGCGCTTCGGCCGTATTCTCGGTTGAGCGCGGCATTGCTTTTTCTGCTGATGCTGCGAGGCTGACAGACTCGACCTTCCCCTGAAAAGCCCCGGTCACCGCGATGATGCTGGAGAGGCCCAATAGAAAGATGCCCGCCGCGGCCATCGCCAGAACCGTTCTGTTTTGTCGCGCTGCGGATGGGATAAAAGGTGGAAGCGCCAGAACTTCACCACCGCGGATTGCTGCGGGGGGCGGCGGTTCTGCAATCGCCATTCGCTCGAACTGGGAAGCGGGACATGGTATTGACACCGCATCAATCTGCAATGGACTCTCGTCCCAACAGCCGAACAACTCAGACACAACCTTGCGCAAAGAGCTGTCGATTGATTTTTGCGAGGGCCGGATCAGTGGATTGAAATTGAATGGCGCGGAGGGTTGGGCCATCGCCACGCAAATTGCCTGCAATCCAACGAGGCTGTCAAGCTGGACATCAACCAATTCGCCGTCTTCAAAATAAAACGAACCGGGGGCCTTGGGATATTCAATTAAGAGCCGGCCGGTTTTTTGCTGATGACGAAGGATGCCAATCAAATCAGAAAGGGGATAGTCATCCAAGTGCCCCGTCAAAACTACGAAGCGGGTATTCATCTTGCGACTCCTTGATGTTCCGGGTCGTTAGGGAAGCTAGTTGGGGTCGGCAGTCTCAAACTCATTTGCAAAATGGTGGAACGCGGCACGGAAGATCAAAGTCGGGGAAAGCTCGCGCAAGCAGTTTCGCCAGCTCTCGATCCAGACTCTGCAGAAGCCTGTACTCCTCGATCACTCCATCCTGGTTGTGCAGTTCCTGATAGGCTAGTGCCAATCCATAGTGTGCCTTAGCCAGGTCAGGACGAATCTGCGTTGCGCTTTTGAATGCATTTGCGGCGTCCTTAAACTTGCCCATGCGGAACGTCGCTAGTCCCAGCCCGTATTGTGCTTCGGCCAGATCCGGACTTAGCAGCAGCGATTCCTTGAACGCCTTCGCTGCATCCTTATCTTTTTTCAATTTGAGGTATGCCTGACCAAGGCTCAACCGAACCTCCGCCGATCCCGGTTCCAATTCGATCGACTGAAGATAGGAATTAATTGCTCCTTTTACCTCACCCATTTCGTATAGGTTCCGACCCGTCTTGTAAAGCTCGAACGCGTCCTTCCGGGCAGGAGTTGTCGTCGAGCTGGATGCTGTGGGAGGGGACTTTTCGACATTGTTCGGGTCGGCAGGGGTGTTCGACTCAGCAGGAGCAGACTCGGTCTTTTTGATCGCTTTCGGATCGGCAGTTTTCTCGTCGTTTCTTGATTCGCCAACGTTCGACGCCGGCGTTGCAGAAAGCTTAGCGCCGGCATTCTCGCTACTATCTCCGGCAGTTGGCGAATTTGTCTTCTCAGCTTCCGTCGCTTTAGGGAACTCCGGAGGTGGCTCACCCACCGAGACCGGTTGGGACGACGTGACTTCGCTATTTTTGAGTTGATTGTGGCCCTTCTCCAAGCTTATTCGTGAACCACTTGCAGTCGGGATAACCGGCATCGTTTGACGAGCGGGGGCATCAACTAATTTCGCGATGCTATCGTCAAAATAGTAGGTCAGGCTGCGGTAGGTTACTTCTACCGGCTCTTTTTTCAGTTCTCCGCCTTCGAAAACAACCAGGCTGGTTACCATCTTTGTCCAGTTGCCGAACCGGTCAAACTCGTAAGAATACGTTTCTTTGCTGAGAATCGAGCCATCGGCGCTTCGCATTGTCATCTCGACGATATTGCCTCGATCGTCATACCTGTATTCTTCTTTGCCCGCAGAGCTGCTAGACACCGGGTACGAAACGTTTTCAATTCGTTTCCCCGAAACATCGTAGGTGGTTACCTCAACCAACTGCCGCGGGCCTTCAACATACTGCCCTTTCTTGAGTTCCAGCTTTGCGGATTCGATCTTTATCCGGCGCACCGATCCATTCAGGCCATCTTGAGCCTTAGTGCTATCCAGAATGGTAATCGAGGTGGGTGGCTGCGTTACTGTCACGCTATTTTGAGCGCGAGCAACAACAGCAGGTATTAGCAGCGACGTGAGGATCAAAAAGCGGGTTGTAAAACTCTTTCCATTCCAATTCATGCGCCCCTCCGGGTGTTAACAACAAACACTGACTACACTCCAGTCAGGGAAGGACAAATAGAGCGAAGTAGCGTAGCAGATGAAAGTTAAATCCGATTCCCGAGAACCCGGGTGGTGTGACCTGTACGAGCAACTGTTAACTTGCTATACACCCAGTGCTCGGAAAACCCATATCTTGTACAGACCGTCGCGAAGAATACAATAAGTGGTTACAAATTGCTAGCAAAAGTATTGCAGGCTTGTTTAAGAATTGTTTGGGATTGCAGCGGGGGTTGTAGTCGAAGCGGCAGAGATTGACTGTCAGCCAAGAACCGGCGTGGAGGGTGAGTTTTCACTCCGCTGAGAATTGAGCTGGTGGATTGCCTCTATTACAGCGGATCGGACACCAGCAGGCACCGAAGCATCAACTGCCAGGCGGCGAAAATTGGGAACGATCTCGGTTTGCCCACTCAGCGCCAGCAGTTTAATCACCGCCAGCCGCACTTCAATGTTCGAATGCTCTTGGATTACTTGCACCAGCCACTGAACCTCGCCGGTCTTGACCATCAGGAACAGGACAGTAAAGGCGTCATAGGTCTTTTCCCGGCTTATGCCGGTAAGATTGCTCAATGCTTCACTTGCCAAGCCCGATGTGGATATCGCTGCTCCGATTCGACGCCGACGGTCCGGTGTTCCCTGGCGAAGTGCACGCGTAAACGAGGCGGCGCGATCCGTGTGGTAGTCATACAATGCTCGCGCTGCTGCATTGCGGACCTCGAGCACTGAATCATCGAAAGCCTCGCTAATCCGGCGGAAAGCATCTTGGCCACCCATTCTGGCAATTTCAGTCAAGGCGCTGACGCGCACGCTGGAAGACTCGCTATTCAGGCGATCATAAATGTCAAAAGCCCGATGCGGCGCCTCCACAGGCGGCGCAAGATCTGCCGCTTCGGCTGGACTCTGACGGTCCTTTTGCAAACCAACGCTCGGATTATCATCAAGCAAAGACACGTGCTCAGAAGGAATCTGTGCGGCCAAGAGTGGAAGCTCTTCGGTGTGCACCGCGGTCGGATTCATTAACGAATCGTGGGCCCACTGGTATGCTTCTGCGCCGCTAGCTTCAATCGCGCCTGGCTCTGTTCGACACTCAACCGGTGCATCTTCGACTGCCGGCTGGGCGCCTTCCGCGGGATCGTCGGTTTTGACCTCGATTCCAGAACCTTGGGCTCGGCCACGCCGGCGATTTGCAGCATCTATCCGCCTCCGCTGCTCTTCTTCGGCTTGGCGAAGCTCCATCATTTGTGTGCGAATGCGTTGATCCATGTCTAATTCTGATCTATCCATAATTAAATGCCTGTTTCTAAGCGCCCGGTCGTTCAAATGTCCTCAATTATTACCGGTGCATTAATGCTTACAGAGTGTTGCATTGCGCCGACCGGTTCACTCTGGGGGAGGTTGCGCAAAGCCTGATTGTCGAAGGAACAATAGCTCAGTGAGCGACGCAAAAGGGCCATTGGCAGGTCTTTTTGACGGCCAGCGATGTCCAGCAGCGCCCCGATAGCTGACGGCAGGCGCAGTTCTGCGATACTGGCCATCGCCTGGTTTCTGACTGTGGCTTCATGATCGTAAAGGGCTTCGAGCAAAAATGGTAAAGCTGCATCCGATTTCACTTCACCCAAAATGCGCGCAGCCGCGGCCCGATCAAAAGCTTCAGACGACGAGAGCAATGTCGCGCACTGGCGGGCAACAAACCCGTATTGCTCGAGCGCCCTTCTGGCGCGCACATGAACAGCCTCATCGGAATCAGCCGTCGCTAGAATCTTCAATAAAGAGGTTTCGATCGCCGTCCGATCGTCTGCGGCTCGCGATGACAGCACTTCCAGACGGTGCGCCTGACCGATAACAAGCTTTCCTACTTCCTGGCCCACGCAATAGGCGCCGAATAAACGGGGTTCAGCTTTGTCTTGCCCGCGGATCGCCGGAGGCTCGATCGGGCTTCCCTCGATTTCAGTTTTCTCTGGCTCGAGTGTGTTCGACAATTCTGGTTCGGTGCTTCCTCGCCCTATCAGCCTTTCGCTCCTGGAGAACCGATCTGCTACAACTCCTAACCGGGCCCTGCGAGAACGAAACCTTCGCGATACTGAAGAGACGAGCAGCGAAATTATTAGGACACCCAACACGATCATCACACTCGAGGTAGAGAAGATCGACGTTAGGAAATCATTGCTTTGGGAACGAATGATGACTGGAGTTTGGCTAATCGCCGGCGTGGGTGTGATCCAGAGTGCAGCAATTGCACACAAAACTACGGTTATTGCTTTCGACCTGATAGCAATCTGGCGACTGTCGTTCGATCGACCCGACAATAGGCTTCCGGGATGGCGCATAGTTGCTAAAGCGAGAGGCGGGCCGGCGCGACCCGGCAAGGAATAAGGACAAGAAGCTTACAGAGATTAGGTGAGGCGACAGACCAGGGGCTTTACGGTTCGTCGCTGAACTTATAGCCGATACCCCAGACGGTTAAAACCATTTGAGGGTTTTCCGGATTGTCCTCGATCTTGGCTCTGAGCCGATTAATATGTGAGTCAATCGTGCGGTCATAGCCTTCGTACGAGTAGTCCCAGATCTTTTCAAGCAGGTATTTACGGGGAAAAACCCGGCCAGGGTTCGAAGCAAAAAGTCGCAGAAGGTCAAACTCCTTGGGAGTAAGTTCGACCTGACGATCTCCAATCGTCACTTCACGCTTGGCTGGATCAATTCTGAGCTTGCCGCGCACTATGGGCGCTTCGTCCCGCGTACCATCAGGAGACGAGGCACTTCTGGTTCGTCTTAGAACAGACTTGATCCGGGCCTCGAGTTCGCGCAGACTAAAGGGTTTGGTGATGTAATCATCAGCACCCATCTCAAGACCGAGGACTTTGTCAACCACGTCGTCCTTCGCTGTGAGCATGAGGATCGGCAAATAGCTCACCTTCTCTCTGAGCTCTTTGCACACCGCAAGCCCGTCCATTTTAGGCAACATGAGGTCAAGCACCACCGCGTCCGGAGGGTCATCCAGGGCGGCCTTGACTCCAGTCACACCGTCCTCGACGGTTCTTACGTTGTAACCTGCGCGAGAGAAATATTCGCTTATGGCAGTGGAGATATTCTCGTCATCCTCGACGACAAGCAGCGAAACCCTGCGTTCACCTGCGTCAGGTACGGAGAAGTTGTCTTTTGGTGCTTTCTGTCTGTCAGTAGCGGTAGCCATTAGAGTTTTGATAAAGGACTGACAAGCAGGAGGCTTATAGGGTATGCGCCACGGGGAACGTTACGCAACTCAGGCGACGGAATAGTACAGGACAAACGGTCCAAACTTCAAGCGCTAAGTTTAGTCGGCTCAAGAAAAAGACGACAGGAGAGGTTCCGGCGAACCGCCCCTACAAGCAGTCGCATGACGGATAGACAGATTGGACCGGGCTCGCCATCACCTGAGACCGGCCAGGGACCGCTTGGCCCAACCTCGTCACGAACCATCTTTTGTCCCTCAAATGGCGACCTGAAAAACTATGGCTGCTGATTCGCAGCTGGCGGCCCCGCACCCGCAACCTTCCGCAGATGAGTCTGAAACTGCAAGAGCAGGCCTTTAACCTGAGGCGACCCTTCGGCATTCTTGGCTAAGGTGTCCAGGATCGCGAGACCCCTGGGATCCGCCAAATCTACGAGAGCTTCTGCCGCCGCCACACCCAGGCCGAAATCGCGGCGCCCGAACGCATCGGAAATCGCTTCGGCAACAATTGGGAAAACGCGTGGATCGTCCTTGCCGACTTTTCCGAGTAACCGGAAAGCCGCAGCTCTCATTTGCGGAGGGTTCCCCTTGCCTGCAAACCTGAACGCCAAATCAAGGGCCCGTTTATCTCCAAGGGCACTCAGACCCGAAAATGCTGAGGCTCTAATCGTATCCCGCCAGGATGGCGTGTCCATCAGTTTAAGGAGGGCGTCATACGCTTGTGGATCCTTCGTTTGCCCCAGGGCCTGGGCCGCCGCCCGTACTACAGCGTAACTTTGGTCATTGAGCAGTGGTAGAAACACAGCGGCGAGCGAAGCGTCTCGGGAAGCCCCGAGGGACACTACCGCTTGAGCCCGGACCTTTGATTTAGGATCCTTAAGGGCTGCCAGCAGCGCCGATCGCGCTGACTGACTGGAATTTCCCATGAGAGCGGTAGCGGCTTCGACCCGCGTACCCCAGAACTTATCCTGAGTTAAGGCCCGTGCGATTTCACCTACAATCCGCTGTTTTTCTTCACTGGCGGTAACCTCAGCTCTGATCCGCGAACCAAGCTGGCTCAATGCCCATATCCTGCCGAGCGAATCTTCGTCGTTGCTCAACTGGTAAACTAATTCGTCGGTAGTTTTGTTGAATTCCAACTCCTTGATCAGGGTGCCGTGGTAGTCGAAATTCACCAGCAGGGGTTTCGAATCTGCTTTGAAAGTAAAGACCTGTTCCTTTTTTGGCTCGATCTGCACGCGCTCGATTCGCGTACCCGCGGCTGTGCCGATTTCGATTTCAGCGGGAGTCTTAAACAATACTGCTTGCGGATACTGCGAGTCGGGGTCGAGCTTTTGAATTTGTTCTACCGTCAGCTTTAGAGTTTTCGCCGCCGGGTCGTAGTTCTGGGCGACACGGAAAACCGGGTGACCCATGCGGTACAGCCACTCGTCAAAGAACCAATCCATCGATTGTCCCGTCGACTCCTCGATCGCAATCCGAAACTGACCTGTTTCCACCGGCTGGTTTGCATATTTGCGCAGGTAGTAATTGATTGCTCGCCACCAGTTTTCTTCACCGAGGCTCATCCGCAGCATGTGCAATACTGCACCCCCGCGAGGATAAGCGTAGGTGTCAAAGACCGAATCCGGACTGTCATAGTTTTTAGTCACTATGGGCCGGCGGTTCCCTGCCCTCCAGGCGGTGAAGTAGGCATCCTGGTTCGCCTTTATATCCGAATAGAGAAAATCGTCGCGTCCGAGTTTGTACTCGTCCCACATTGCCTGGAAATAGGTTGCAAAGCTCTCATTGAGCCAGATGTCCGCCCAGGTGCGGCACGTCACGTAATCGCCGAACCACTGGTGCGCTAATTCATGCGACTGCAAACTGTCGCTGGTCTGGTCCAACTCTGTCCGTTGATCATGGATCATGTTGTCAGTTTGGGTTGTCGCGGAGATGTTCTCCATGCCACCGGGAAAGTCACGCACCATTGTTTGTGCATACTTGGCATAGGGATACTTGACTCCGGTCTTCTCCGAAAAAAACTTCACCATCTCGGCCAAACGGGCCGTTGTCACTTTTCCTTCAGTTACTTCGCTGGGATAAACATTGGAGATGATTGGTATTCCCTCGTACTCGGAAACAATTGGGACGTAATCCCCAACCACAATGGAAGTCAGATAACTGGCGTGAGGCTGATCGATCTTCCAGTGGAACGAGCGAGTCCCATCACGGTTCTCTTTCGTTTCAATCAGTTTCCCGTTGGAGATGACAGTAAGTGGTTTTTCAACTGTCGCCGTTAACTCGGAGGTGAAGAAATCATTAGGGTGATCGTAGCAAGGGAACCAGTAATGGTTATACTCGCTCTCCCCCTGCGACCATATCTGTTTGGGCCGCCGGGGATCTTCAGCCGTAGGCTTGATGAATCTGAGACCGCCCCCAACCAGGCCTGAGAGTCTCCCGGTTGGTCCGTTGGTGTGATAGTCGATGACCAATGTCGCCGTCTCAGCCGGCTGATAAACCCGATCGAGGGTGATGGCGAGTTTCTGGTTGGCGGTATCAGTATTAAACTGTAACTGAGTCGCAGGTAACATTGTGACCGATGTGACAGTGATGTTGGCGGCGTCCAACTGCACATTTCGCAGATTGTTTACCAGCGGCGAGAAAATTAAAGTTTCATGTCCGAGCGCTTGTTCCCGTTCCCAATCAAAGCGCAGATCCAGGGCGATGTGTTTAGTGTCGTAGTCGTGATCGGGAACGTACTGCGTTGGCGGGAAAGGCCGCAAACGCTGAACCTGAACCGCCTGAGAAATCCCTGGTGCGGCGCTTCCGATATTGACTGGCCAGAAGGCAATGCCAATTATCAATGCCAGGGCAACAGATCTTAGACGCGGTGAAAGCTTTCCAGTTATCATTTATAACTCCATCGTTTTGAATTAATAACCCAGGGATAAACGTTATCACGCGAAGATTATTACAATTTTAGTGCCAACCATTGTTGCACGCAAACACCACGGCGAAAAGGAGCAGCCCAGATGACGCCACAAGAAAGAGATGCACTTATTCAGCAGTACCAGCAAGGTTACGGCGAGGTAGTGAAGGCGCTGGAGGGTTTTCACCCTGACAAAATGTCCAGCCACCCGTTGCCGAACAAGTGGAGCGCCCGCGAGATAGTTCATCATCTCGCGGATAGCGAGAGCACTTCGGCAATGCGACTCCGACTCCTGCTAGTCGAAGATCATGCAGTGATCAAGGGTTATGATCAGGATGAATTTGCATCGCGCCTGAAATACAACGAGCGCGATATTGCGCCGGCCCTGGACGCGTTTCGCGCCGCCAGAGAAACTACCGCGCAAGTATTACGGCTGATGACCGACAGCGACTGGCGCCGCGAGGGCGAACATACGGAGAGCGGACGTTACACTCCAGAAGACTGGTTGCGAATATATGCAGCGCACGCACACAATCACGCGGCGCAAATTCGCAGACTGCGTGAAGCACTCAACACTTAAATCAACATCGTCCTTGACAAAGATTTTTTGCGCGAGCAAAATCCCGCTCGCCCAAGAAAAGCGATCTTAAACCTAAGCATGAGATCTCAACTGATTCCCGGGTTTCAGATCTGCCAATTCTAATTAGCGCTTGCTCTCAATGAACTCCGCAACTGTTCTGCAAACTTCGTTTTCCGAACTTCAACTTCTGCGAAGAGGGAAAGTTCGCGATGTCTATGCTGTCGATAGCGATCGCCTCTTGATCGTCGCGACTGATCGTATTTCCGCTTTTGATTGTGTTTTGCCTACGGCGATCGAACGCAAAGGCGAGGTACTGACTGCGCTCTCGAAGTTTTGGTTTGAAAAACTCAGCCATGTGGTCCCAAACCATCTGCTCGCCACAGAGATCGAGCAGATGCCCGAACCCGTGCGCAAGGAATCCGGAATCTTAAAGTCCCGATCGATGTTGGTCCGCCGCACCGAGGTGTTTCCGGTTGAGTGCGTGGTTCGTGGTTACATCACCGGTTCGGGCTGGAAAGACTATCTACGAACAGGTGAAGTGTGCGGGCACCAATTGCCGGCGGGCTTGCGGGAATCAGAGGAACTCCCGGAACCGATATTCACTCCTTCCACCAAGGCGGAAGAAGGCCACGACGAGAATATTACCGAAGCTAAGGCGGCGGAAATACTGGGCTCTGAAAATGCTGCCTTCCTGCGTGATGTTTCGTTGCGGCTGTATCAGGAGGCGCGCGACTTTGCCCGCGGGCGAGGAATAATCATCGCTGATACCAAATTTGAGTTCGGTCGAGACAAGAGCGGTCAGATCATTCTGATTGACGAAGTGCTGACACCGGATTCCTCCCGGTTCTGGCCTTCCGACGGCTACGCACCTGGAAAATCTCAGCCTTCGTTCGATAAACAATACGTGCGCGATTACCTCGAGACGGTTCACTGGAACAAACAACCTCCGGCGCCCGAGATTCCGGATGAGGTTGCCGCCGCCACGACCTCCCGCTATTTGGAAGCTTACAGACTCTTAACGGGTCGGGATCTTTAGAGCCTCGGCACTCGACAAACCCGAGGCTGAATTGAAACTCCATGCTGATGCGTTCTCGTCTCGAATCCCTGATCGAAGAAATGCTGGACGGTCAAATCCTTCTGAATGAAGCTTTGCTGGAATTTGAAAGACTCTACATTCAAAAAGCTCTCAATCGCCACAAGGATCACCTGGGCAAGACAGCCAAAGTGCTTGGAATCCACCGCAACACACTGTCAAAGAGGGTCACTGCCTACCAGAAAGAGCACCGGGCCGCCAAGGCAAGACGGGCCGGCGCCTAGTCTTCCGTGCAGCAACAGAACTTGAGATTGCTCGCCAAAACCCACAATTCCGGCCAGGCAAACCGCGTTGACCTCTGTTGACATTACCTCCACAGCGCTATATTCTTAGCACTCGTCTGCTACGAGTGCCAGGAAAAATATCAGTAGGAAATCCCAGGTTTATTCAACTCGTAATTTTATCGGGAAACCGAAAGGAGAAACTAAGAGCAATGGCTACGAACATTAGACCTCTTCATGACCGCGTCATTGTGCGCAGAATTGAAGAAGGAGAGCAGGTGCGGGGCGGGATCATCATTCCCGACACCGCCAAGGAAAAGCCCCAGGAGGGTCAGGTGGTCGCCGTCGGCGAAGGCAAATACAAAGAGGATGGCACCCGTCAGGCTCTGGACGTCAAACCGGGTGACCGTGTTCTTTTTGGCAAGTACAGCGGCTCGGAGATCAAGATCGATGGCGAAGAGCTTCTGATCATGCGCGAGGACGAGATTCTCGGCATTCTCGAACGAGCCGGTGCAGCAACCGGAGGCAAAAAGGGCAAGTAGTCAGAAATGACCGCTGCCCTTTTCTTTAGATAAATTCCACAATCAGCAGGAGAAGAGATAGACATGGCAAAGCAAGTCATTCACGGTGAGGACTCGCGGGCGGCGATCTTGCGGGGCATCAATCAGCTCGCCGACGCGGTGAAGATCACTTTGGGGCCCAAGGGTCGCAACGTTGTGATCGACAAGAAATTTGGCTCGCCAACCATCACCAAAGACGGGGTGACGGTGGCGAAGGAGATCGAGCTCAAGGATTCGCTCGAAAACATGGGAGCACAAATGGTTCGCGAAGTCGCCTCCAAGACTTCAGATGTGGCCGGCGATGGCACCACCACCGCTACCGTGCTGGCACAGGCGATTTTCCGGGAAGGCGTAAAGACAGTCGCGGCCGGTGCAAACCCGATGGCGCTTAAGCGCGGAATCGACAAGGCTGTGGAACGGGCCACTGAGGAGATCAAGCGTTTGGCCAAACCGGTTAAAGGTGACGCCATCGCTCAGGTGGGTACTGTGTCCGCAAACGGCGACCAGACGATTGGCAATATCATCGCCGAGGCGATGAACAAAGTCGGTAAAGACGGCGTGATCACCGTAGAGGAATCAAGGACGATGGAGACTTCACTCGAAGTCGTGGAAGGTATGCAGTTTGACCGCGGTTACCTCAGTCCTTACTTCGTCACCGATCCCGAACGCATGGAAGTGGTGCTCGAGAATCCTCTGATTCTTATTCACGAGAAGAAGATCAGCTCGATGAAAGACCTGCTGCCTTTGCTAGAGCAGGTTGCAAAGATGGGCAAGCCGATGCTGATAATCGCGGAAGATGTCGAAGGCGAGGCGCTGGCTACCCTGGTTGTGAATAAGCTGCGAGGAACCTTGAACATTGCCGCAGTGAAAGCCCCAGGATTCGGCGACCGGCGCAAAGCGATGCTGGAAGACATCGCCATCCTGACCGGCGGTAAAGTTATCAGTGAGGACCTGGGTATCAAGCTCGAAAACGTCAAGCTTGAGGATCTGGGACGCGCCAAGAAGGTCACGATCGACAAGGACAACACCACCCTCGTTGAGGGTGCCGGCAAGCAATCGGACATCGAGGGTCGCGTCAAGACTCTGCGTGCCCAAATCGAGGAAACAACCTCTGATTACGACCGTGAAAAGCTGCAGGAACGGTTAGCGAAGTTAGTTGGCGGTGTGGCCGTGATCAAAGTTGGGGCGGCGACCGAGACAGAAATGAAGGAAAAGAAAGCTCGCGTCGAGGATGCAATGCACGCAACACGAGCGGCAGTCGAGGAAGGAATTGTTCCCGGCGGCGGAGTTACGCTCGTACGTGCGGCCAAAGCGCTAGAGAAGTTCACGATTAACAAGGATGGCGAAGGGGATCCGGACGAACAGATCGGTGTGAACATTGTTCGCCGCGCCCTGGAAGAGCCGTTGCGCCAAATCGTTCAGAACGCCGGTAAGGAAGGCGCTGTCGTAGTTGAGCGCGTCCGGTCGGAGAAGAACGAAAGCTTCGGTTTCAACGCTCAGACCGAAGCCTATGAGGACCTGGTAAAGGCTGGAGTCATCGATCCTGCGAAAGTCACTCGAACAGCACTGCAAAATGCTGCCTCGATTGCCGGATTGATGCTGACAACGGAAGCAATGGTTTCGGAGCTTCCTGAAGATGACAAGAGCAGCCCGGCCATGCCGGGTGGCATGGGCGGAATGAGCGGCATGGGAATGTAAGATTTCCCAGGCGACACAGGAAAAGGCGGCCTCGTTCTTGAAGAAGAGCGAGGCCGCTTTAGTTTTGGGCGCCCAAATCAGGAACTGCTATTTCGATTTGGAGTCAAATCGGGCCTCAATCACACTACCACTCTTCTTGCCATGTGTAAGAGTCAATGCTGGATAAGTTGAGTGCTCGGGTTTCAATCCTTTGATCCCAAGTTTTCGTTCAACTTCATTAATCTCCGCTTCGCCGGCTTCGATCTCCATGAAAAATCCAAAAGGCAGATCATCGACGACTATTTCGGCCTGCCCCAGGTGCCATGTCATTCGCCGCTTTTCGTAGACAAGAGCCGGCGCGAAACCGAGCGCTTGAAGGATCGCATCCAATGCATCCGCGTCCCCAACCTCAGTTTCGTCCTCCCGCTGATGTTTGATCGAAGAGGTGGTAGGAAATCTCTCTTTGTAAGTAAGGATGGCGCGTTGTCCCACGCGGCGCAGCCGGAGCACTGAGCGGCTGAGATCGATTTGCTCACCGCCGTAAAGAGTATTTTCCTCGAACTCGGTAGCTTTAAGTTGGGCGCCGAGCGCTGATAGACGCGCGAGCACAGCCTCTCGCTGTTTCTTCGTCAGTCTAAACTTCTTTTCGATTTCGATAGACATTATCCATTGCCAATTGCCAATTGCCGATTGCCGATTGCCGATTGCGAATTGCGTACGAATTGCGGATTGCGGATTGGCGGGATCATTCCAATCGGCAATTGGCAATCGGCAATGTTTCAGTCCTGTCTTATCCAGCGCAAGACCTCGGGTATGGTCGCTTTCTTGCCATACATCAGCATACCGATCCGGTAGATCCGAGATGCCAGCCAGATCAAAAACAAGGCGGTTCCTGCCGCCAGTGACAGCGAGAGAATAATCTGCCAGGCAGGCGGGGTCTGCGATACGATCCGCACCACCATTGTAATCGGAGAGAAGAGCGGGAACATCGACACCCAAAATGCGAATGATGAATTAGGGCTGCGGATTACCGGAAAGCCCAGGTAGAGGCCAGCCACGAGCACGAATACCACTGGCATTGCCAGTTGCCCTCCCTCCTGGGCGGTGGTCACCATGGATCCGATCAGGACATAGATGCTTGCATAAATAAAATAGCCGGCGACAAAAAAGAGAAAGAAATATACGAAGAAAGAAAACGGCAGATGAGGAATCGCGACGTCGTCGTACCCTCGAGCCGCGAGTGCGCCGACGCCATAGACCGACAGCACTATGAATGCCAGCGTCCAGATTCCCAATTGCGTTACCGCCACCAGCGAAACTCCAATAAGCTTTCCGACCATCAGGGTGAAAGAGCGAACAGACGAGAAGAGTATCTCGGCGATCCGCGTCTCTTTCTCTTCCACAACCGAGCCCAGGATCACCTGACCGTAAAGCAGCACCGTTATGTAGATCAGAAAGGCGATGACAAAAACCAGTACGAAGCCCGCGCCCGTATCCTCCACTCCCTCCTCGCCTTTCTGATTTACTGAGTGGGTTTCGAGATCAACCGGTCGGGATAACTGGTCGATGTATTGTTCTTTCACGCCGTTCGCGACGAATCGCTGTCTGGTAATTGCCCGGTTCAGGCGATCTTCGATCTCTTCGCGCGTGATAACGTCGCCGACGTTACGCCCGTAATAGGTCGGATTGCTTTCGCTGTTTTTCAGCAGGTCCGCCGGCAGTACAAGATAGGCGTCCAGTTCTTCTCTGCTGATTCTGGCGTTCAACTCTCGTTTCAGATCGGGAAGTGAACGCCCGTTCACATTAACCTCTTCCACGAAAAACCGTCCTCGCAGGGCGCGCCCTGCTTTCTGGAATCGATTCTTTGCATTTGCGTTGCGAGAACCCACGAATTTTTCCCGATACTGAGCCGAGTCGTCTTCTTCGTCTTGTTGCAGCAAAGCATCGCGGACAGGCTTGGACAACTTCCCGCCCTCGGTCAGGTCGATAATCGCCAGGTGTGTATCTTCTGTTTTCATGCTCATGAGCAGGCCCGGAACAATCGTGAACACTGCCAACATTACCGGTCCAAGGATTGTCATAAAGACGAACATCTTCGAGCGGACGCGATAGAGATACTCTCGCTTAACAACTGCCAGGAACTTGTTCATACAGCCTCGGTAACTTTCTCGATGAAGATGTCGTGCAAGCTGGGCTCAATCATCTCAAACCTGCCGATGATTGCCCCGGTCGCTACCAGCCTCTGCAACAACTCTTGAGCACTTGCTTTCTCCGCCAGCAATACCTCCACACCGTCGCTATAGCGCTTGACCGCACTGACCAGTGTTCGATCGTCAAGCACTCCGTCCCCGCCTTCAAACCGCAGCGCAACCGCATTTCTCCCAAAGGCTCGCTTAACCTCCCGGATGCTTCCCTCCAGAACCTTGCGCGACCGATTGAGCAAACATATATCGTCACAGATCTCCTCGGCCAGCTCCATTTGGTGAGTGGAAAATATGATTGTGTTACCTGCGGTCTTAAGTTCGAGGACAATTTCCTTCAGAAGTTTTACATTCACTGGATCAAGACCTGAAAACGGTTCATCAAGTATCAGAAGATCGGGATTATGCAATACCGCGCTGACGAATTGGACCTTCTGCTGCATGCCCTTTGACAGCTCTACCGATCGTTTGTTTTTCCACTCGCTTAGTTTGACGCGCACCAACCAGTCATCAATTCTTTGCTCAGCCTCCTTGCCGGAAAGGTTTTTCAAAGCCGCAAAGAAGCGCAGTTGATCGCCGATCTTCATTTTCTTGTAGAGCCCACGCTCCTCGGGAAGGTAGCCAATTCGATCTTGCACTGCCTCGGTGATCCTGCCACCAAATAAATCGATCCGGCCTGAGTCGGGAGCTGTGATGTTTACAACCATCCTGATCGTCGTGGTTTTGCCCGCACCGTTTGGACCAAGCAATCCGTAGATTCGTCCCGCAGACACAGCGAGGCTTAAATCGTTTACCGCCACAAACTCGCCGAAGCTCTTGCAGACGCGATCCAGTTTGACTGTTAATTCATTTGCCGGCATGGGAGCTGTAGTTTTCTTTCGCTGAGGTGACTATAGCGGAAACCCGGATTCCTGAGCTCAAAAAAGTTTTATACGACTCCCTCAAGCTGAATGTTTTGGTTGCGCGCCAGGCCGCACTTGATACATAGTTACTTGCATTTTGCCCTTACAGGTAAATGGAAGTCGCTAGAGCTCGGCGGCCCAATAAGTCTCCCCAGGACGAAACTCGTGCAATCCTTTGCGTGTGGATTATGCCTGCGCAAATTAGGGTCATCAACACAGTCCTCGTAAGCCTGCTCTGTTGCGCGTTAACTCGAACCGCTGCACCCGATCTCTGCGCGCAGTCTAAGCCGAACCCCGTACAAGATCAGGGCGACGTCGTCCGAGTCTTCACCGAACTGGTGCAGACCGACGTCATGGTCTTTGATAAGCAGGGCCATGTGGTTAATGGACTGAAGCGCGAGGACTTTCTTCTCAAGATCGATGGGAAGGAAAGGCCAATCGATTTTTTTGAGCGGGTAACGGCCGGCAGCAATGAGGAGTCCCAACTCGCTGCTGCACGAGGCACATCCCCCATGCCGACTGCCACGCCTCGGAAGGGACCGGTGCCGCTTGATCGCGGTCGAACGGTTTTCTTCTATGTAGACGACCTTCACTTGGACCTCAATGGCCTCACCGCAACGAAGAAACTGCTGAAGAGGTTTCTGGACGATGAGATGGGTCAGAACGATGAGGTCGCCATAACTTCCGCTTCGGGCCAGATAGGATTTCTCCAACAACTCACTGATAACAAACGGGTACTCGCGGCCGCCTTTGAGCGCATCCAGTTGCGCCCCTACAACGTTCGCGACATGGACAGGCCGCCGATGAGCGAATATCAGGCGATCCTAATCGAAGACAACGACATCGACGTGTTGGAATACTTCATCGATGAAACGCTGCGCCTCAATCCAGGCCTTATGCGTGATACCGCGTCCAGCATCGTGCACAGCCGTGCTCGAGTGATTCTGCAAGTCGCTTCCCACATCACAGTCGGGACGTTGGCCGGTCTGGAAAGCCTGATTCGCGGGGCAAACAAACTGCCGGGTCGCAAACTTGTTTTCTTCCTCTCGGGTGGATTTCTTCTGGATTATCGAAACTCAGACAGTAAGGATCGTTTGCAACGCATCACGAGCCTGGCAGCTCGAAACGGTATAGTTATCTATTCAATGGATGCTCGCGGTTTGGTGGCGAGCTTGACTGATGCCAGCAGCGAATCGAACTTTGATCCTTCAGGCCGCCTCGCTAGGTCGACCATGGGTGAGTTGACTGCCAGTCAGGACGGTATGCACGCGCTCGCTAGAGACACTGGCGGCCGCGCGATCTTTAATACAAACGATTTGAAACCGGGGCTTGCCGGAGCGCTAAAAGAAACTTCCTTTTATTATTTGCTCGCCTGGAAGCCGGATCGCCAGGCCGGAACGACCAGGCGTTTTCGTCGGATTGAGGTGAGCGTTCCTTCGCGATCGGAGCTGGTGGTTCGCGTACGTCGAGGGTTCTTTGATATTGAACCCGAGCCGCCGGTGACCACGAAAAAGCCCGATACCCCACCGGCAACCAATCCGGCAATCGATAAACAAATACAGGAGGCGCTGGGAGCTCCCTACCCGGACCGGCGGCTGCCCATTTCACTAACACTCAGCTATTTGCAGACCCCGGACGAAGGCGCGAGACTTTCAGCTTCGATGGAAGTGCCTGCCGAGTTTCTTACCTTTGCGGCGGATAAGGGAACGTATCAGGCAGTGTTGACCGTCCTGGGGGCCTTCTTCGACGACCGGGGGCGGCACGGGCAAACTTTCACAGGGCACATAAATGTGAATACTCCTGCAGAGGAGGCTGCCAAGGGTTACAAGCGTGACCTGACATACACCTATCCCATACGGGTTCAGCCGGGTATTTATCAGGTGAGAGTGGCCGCAAAGGACGAAAGAAGTGGACTCGTCGGCAGCGCCCAGCAGTGGATCGAGATTCCGGATCTTTCCAAAGGAAAACTTTCCACGAGCAGCTTGCTACTCGGAGAGCGCCCGGAAACAAGCCTGGCCGCGGTTTCAACCAACACTCCGAATCCGACAGATACGGTTGGCTTGAGCATCAGCCACCGTTTTCGCAACAATTCATATCTTCGTTTTCTTGTCTTTGCTTACAACGCGGCGCGTTCTACAACTGACGGGGCGCCGGACGTGGCGATCCAGATACAACTCGTGCGAGATAATCAGCCCGTCCTTACAACGGCGTTGAAAAAGATAGCGACCGAAGGTGTTTTGGATCAGGCAAGACTTCCTTACGCCGCTGAGATACCGCTTACCGGGTTGCCGCTTGGTTATTACCGTCTCCAGGTAACCCTGATTGATCGCATTTCCAAAAACAGTGTTGTCCAGCAAACCCGGTTTGAGATCTATTGATGTGACACTGCGAATTTGTAACGCAAGCTGTCAGCTTGCGTCACCGGTTGAATGGGCTCAACCAAACACGCAAGCTAACAGCTTGCGTTACAACTATCCATGCAGGAGACGCAAACGACCATTCCGTGGAAACCAAGCAGGCAGCAAGTACTGGCGGCAGAAGGCAAGACGGTCAGGGATGTTATCGCGGCACATCTGATGGTTCTTTTTTGCGGGATAAATCCCGGCCTTTACACGGCTGCGGTGGGTCATCACTTCGCGCGCCCGGGAAACAGGTTTTGGCCCGCGCTTTTCAGGTCGGGCTTTACTGATCGCCAGCTCTCACCCTTCGACGAAGAGGAATTGTTGAAGTCTGGCTGCGGAATCACCAACGTCGTGCCTCGCGCCACAGCGAGTGGCGATCTTCTGACTAAAGAGGAGTTGATTGCCGGTGGATTAACGCTTAGGGCGAAGGTGCGACGTTATCAGCCGAGGATCCTGGCAATCCTCGGTCTTGGCGCCTACCGCACTGCGTTCAATCAACCAAAAGCTATCGTTGGACGGCAGGAGGAACAAATCGGCAACACCGTGTTATGGGTGTTGCCGAATCCCAGTGGCTTAAATGCAAACTATCAGCAGGCGGATCTGGTTAAGCTGTTTCGGGAACTAAAGCTCGCGGCATTAGCGCCACAGGCGTGATCCGAAACGACCCACCAGTTACGCTTTCGCTTTCCTGGTTCGGGCCTGCTTAACTTCGGCCGCTTCCAATGCGGTCTCGACGTCTTCTACTTCTTCAGGTGGCGGAATCACAGCCTCCATACCGAGTGCCTGGATCCACAATTCGCGAGTCCATCCTTGTGTATGATAGAGATGCTCGTCTTCTTCGTCCTCAACCTCCTCATATGCATCCTTGAGGAACTCGGCTGCGTCTCCCTCGAGCTGATCGACAAGTTCGCCAATCAGTTCCCAGTTCAGATGGTCTTTTGTCTCGGCGAACACGACGCATTCGGCAGCGACAATCTCAGCCGCTGCTCGAGGCGCTGATTTCAAAGCCATCTCCATAGCTTTCACCAGAGACTCACCGATGTGACGGACAACTTTGCGACCGGGCGTTTCGGCATCTACATCAAGGTCCAGGTCCCTGAGAATATCTGAGACTATCTCAACATGATTCTTTGTTTGATCCAGGTATTTTTTCCATTCCTCCTTCAAGTCCTCGTTCATGACGCAGCGTAGCGCCGTTGTGTAGACCTGGACCCCTCCCTTTTCCGTTTCGAGCGCCTGATACAACAGGTCAATAGTTTCCTTATTCAACAATTCGCTTGGTTCAGCGCCTGCTTTTTTCTTGCTTGCCATAATCTCCTCCCCTGGTTTATGAAACGTAACGCTTTCGCTATGCTCCGCAGATGCGGATTAGATCTACTCGTCGGTGCTGACATAGCAAACAGGATGCCGTCTGCGCGGGAATCTATTCCAAGTTGTTGCGCCTTCAATTGCAGAGGAGTTCTGCTCAATGCAGCCGGAGCTCGAGAGCCTCTTTTGTACCCGGCTGTTTGAACTTGCGCCGCACTCCGTACCATTAACGAACGATATGATCAGTAATTGATGGGTTCCACACTGCTTTTACACTAAGGGTCCTGACTACTAACTAATTCACTGGCTGCCAATTATGAGAATCCCATCGGGAAATGGAGTGTAACATCCGGTCGCTTCGCTCGCGGTACGGTACAGACCATCGCATCTTTTTGTGCAAAGCCGTTCCGCACTACAAATTCATGCATCAAAGGTTAGGAGTGCTATGATACCTACTTCAACCCTTTTGTATTTTGGAGGCAGAAAATGAGCTGGAACCAACCGTCTTTCAGTCAACCGTCCCTGGCATCGCCTGACATTCGCGACGAACGCGTGAGCGCGTTTTTGGGCAAGGTATATGGCTGGATGTTTGCAGGACTGCTGATTACAGCAGGAACGGCCTTTGCGGTAGCCTCATCGCCAGCATTAGTCGAAGCGATTTTCGTAAATAACCGGCTGGCGTTCTGGATCCTCCTGATCGCCCAACTCGGCCTCGTCTTCTACCTGTCGGCGCGTGTGGCCAAAGTAGCGCCCACGACTGCGGCGGGCCTTTTCATGCTGTATTCGGCCCTCGTCGGCGTGACCTCATCCGTGATTTTGTTGCTGTATAATGGGAACTCAATTGCCTCAACGTTCATCGTTACGGCGGGTATGTTTGGCGCCACGGCGGTGTTTGGCACCGTTACAAAGCGCAGTCTTGCGGGCGTGGGTCAGTTCATGTTCATGGGACTGATTGGCCTGATTCTCGCTTCAATCGTTGGGCTGTTCTGGCACAGTGACGCCCTGCAATTCGTGATTTCAGTTGTTGGCGTGTTGGTCTTTACCGGGCTGACGGCCTGGGACGCGCAACGCCTGAAACATATGGCTGTGGCTCTTCCTGATGGGCGGGTTGGGGCGTACGCGGTAGTCGGGGCGCTTTCCCTCTATCTCGATTTCATCAATTTGTTTTTCTTCCTGTTGCGGTTCACCGGCAATCGCCGAAACTAAGCACCATTGCCAGCCAATTGCCGAGTGCGGTTTAGTTTAGCGGAGTTACTTGGCAGCAACTTTTACGATTTGTTTGCCCAAATTCTCTCCGGTGAACAGACCTATAAAAGCCTTCGGAGTATTCTCAAAACCTTCAACAATAGTCTCGACATTCTTGAGCTTACCTTCAGCAAACCACTGGCTTAACTCGCGGACGCCGTCGGCAAACCTCGCCATGTAATCGGTAATAATGAAGCCCTTCATCATGGCGCGGTTAACCAGCAGGTAGGGTTGCGGGCGCAAGCCAATATCCGGGGCATCGACGTTATAGATCGAGATTTGCCCGCAGATGATGATCCGTGCGCCTTGTCGAATTAACGGCAGGGCGGCGTCCGATACTTCGCCCCCAACGTTGTCGAAATACACATCAATCCCGTTCGGACATGCCTCTCGCAAGGCAACTGAAATATCACCAGCTTTGTAATCAATCGCTGCGTCCACCCCGAGTTTATCGCAGATATACCTATTCTTTTCCTCGCCGCCGGCGATCCCGACAACGCGACAGCCCTTGATCTTCGCGATCTGGCAGACGGCCACGCCAACGGCGCCGGCTGCACCGGAAACAAGCACAGTCTCGCCTGCTTTTGGCTGACCGATGTCCAGCAGCCCGAAGTAGGCAGTCAGTCCCGGCATCCCGAGAACACCAAGCGCCGCTGTAACCGGAATCCTTGGATCAACTTTCGTGAGCCCAGCGGCCTTTGTCACGTTGTACAGTCGCCAACCGAGCATGCCTGTAACGATGTCGCCTGGCTTGAATGCGGGTGACCTTGATTCGACTATTTCGCCAATGCCCCCACTGCTGATGACTTCGTTAACCTCAAACGGTGGTACGTACGATCGCCTTGCGCGCATCCTGGAACGCAGGTAGGGATCGACGGAGATGTAAAGTGTGCGCACCAAAACCTCTCCCTCCCGAGGTTCCGGGACTTCTGTTTCGACAAACGCGAAATCATCGTAGGTGGGCATGCCTGTCGGACGACGGGCCAGTCGGATTTCTTTGTTCTGCATGAGCCAATGATACGACCCGAGCTGTCGATCAAGAAAGGTGCACTGTCAGACTAGCCGCCCTTGGTCGAAGTTCTTTCGGACAGCACCCAATGATCGGGGTCTAATTCTACTTTAGAAGGCCGCATCGGTAACTTCAGTGCAAATGGCGCTTTTGGACCAAAAGCGTTCACGGTGGTGTAGACTTTTTTCCCGTTAAATGTCATTGCCACCGGCAACACCATGAACCAGTCGGGTGGGACATTCTCTTGAGATACAAATCCGGTCATGAGGATCTTGCCATCAGGCTGATCCTGGAAATGATATTCCAACTGGTAGGAAGGTAGATCTGAATGATAAACCCATTGATTGAAAAACCAGTCGAGATTATTCAAACCATAACTAGCGGCGATGGGTGATCTGGCGAAATGTTCATTTGCCACCGTGCGAAAGTCATCGGTGGAAGCGAACCCGTTTCGATGCCGGTTGACAAAGTCAGTCATCATGGCAAAGAAGGCGTCACCCTTTCCGGTGTCGGGATCGGTTAGAAGGAAGTGCAGCATGCGAAGCACCAGGGCGCCCTTATTGTAAATAAGGGTCTGGTATGCGCCGAACGTCTTAGTTGTATTCAGACGGTGACCCAGGATAATCGGACCGACATCCACGAGTCTTCCTTTGCCCATGCCGTTCAAGGTTCGCGGCGGGTCTCTGAGCGACTCGCGCAAACGCGCGATCAGTTCGTCCCGCGAGCCTGGCCCTGAACGCAAGCCTGTGTAGAGTATCCCTGAATACTCAGCAAAGCCTTCACTCAACCACTGATCCCGGTAAGACCGCCAAGCCACAATGTCTCCCCACCATTGATGCGCCGTTTCGTGTGCGATGAATACGTAGGTGTGTCTGTTTGCACGATCCGTGGCCGGGATCATTAATAGTGCCGGAAAGCCTTGACCAAAGTTGAAAGGATGAAAGGCAGCTCCAAACACGGGATAGGGATATTTGCCGAACAAGGCGGTGAAGTATCGCAGCGAGTTGTCGAGCTCGGCCATGATGAAATCTTCCTTGATGGCCATCATCGAGCCAGGCATCGAGTCAAAGATCAAAGGAATCGGATCGCCGACGCCTCCCTGGTCAAATCTGACCATTTGGGTATGACGCTCGAACGGCGCGAGCGCAAAGGTGACCAACGCCACCGGCTGTTGCATCTGATACTTCGTCACCACCACATCCTTGTTTTCCGGATCCGGCTGCTCGCTCAATCTCACGCCCACACTGGCAACGTGCAGTCTCTTTGGGTGCCGAAATGTGAGATCAAAGGTGGCTCGATCCAAATAGCCTTGTCTGGGAAACCATGTTTCGTTTGATCTTGGATAGTGGGAATCGCCCACGGTTTCTGCGTCGTACATAAAATCGCCTTGTAGACGAAGTTCAAGATCGAGTTCCTGGCCGCTCTGCGATTCATCCGGCAGAAAGAGCGTGAAACCGCCTTCCCAATCCTCCTGCGCAAAAGGCAGCTCTACCCCACCCAGCTTAGCCTGCTGTAGCCGCATCTGCTTCTTTAATCGCCAGCTTTCGAAGTGTCCGAGACTTTCGCCAATGCGAAATGGCAGCGACCGAACATGCGGAAATCTCGTCCTCGATTCGATCCGGGCAAGCAAACGAACGTACTTCTTGTGATCGCGCAGATCGACGTCCATATCGTAATGGCTAACGTCCAGGAGGTCGTTCACATTCGAATAGCTGACGTTGCCACGCTGGTAGTCCGCCAGCGCATAAAATGCCAGCCAAACTTCGTTACTCTCAGTTTCATCCTTGTAGTTGTAGATCAGCCCCTTCTCGCCACCGTTAATATCGAAGTTGGCAACCGGGATGCGGTTCTGGAAATCAAGGAGAAAACTGAACCGTCCACGTTTGCCGCCGTCGAAAACTGCGAAAAAGAACCCGGGTTTCTCCTGGTTCAGAATTGATACCGCGAGGCGCGCCGATAGATTAGCGCCGGTATCTTTCAATACTCGCACTTCCGCCTCATTGGCAGTTTTCTGGGCGCTTTGGTCAACCGGGCCGGCCGTGGGTTTTTGGCCCAACTGTTCAAAAGTGTCGTCGCTGAATCGCAGCACGCAAGTACGAAAATCCGACTCTACAACCTCTTCTCCCAGCAAACGCTTTACGTTGTCTTTTTCAAATTCATTAGGCGGAATGGCTGCTGTGACTTTGCCATCGCCCACGAAGACTGCCCCGGTCACCCGGCCGTTGATTGCGTCAGCAAAGTAGAAAGTTCCAGTGAAGGTCATTTGCACGCGATCGCGACTGAACACCAACCCCGAAACAGTGGCTGAACTGCCGAGCGTGAAGGACCTGAGCTTGTCGTAAAGGTCTTTGCCAGCTGCAGCAGGGTTGTCCTGCGCCTGGGTCACTGGGCCAAGTAAGATGACGGCGGCAAACAATACTCGAGTTAACAGGAAGCCAGAAGCCCTGAGGATCGACCGAGACATAAGATTCTCCTGGAGGGGAGTGAAGATACCGAGCACACCCTAAAGCCAAGGCAACCTGTAACGCAAGCTGTTAGCTTGCGTCCGACGTTGACTAAACAATCTCACGCAAGCTAACAGCTTGCGTTACGGTTGCCCGCCCTGATGAGGTTTCCGTCAACCATTCACTTACAAATACGACAGGCACCAGTCCCGGCGGCGTTGCTTCACGCCGGCAAACCATTTGCACAACGGGTAGAGCAAAAGCACCCCCGTGATCCAGCAAGCGTAAACAACTGCCAGGTTAAAACCTACACCAGGAGGTGGGCCACTCGTGAACTGGCTGCCAAACATCCAGGCCACCGGTTTTCCGGTGATGACATGCAGCAGCACGGAGAGGAGATGAGCGGTGGGCCATTGAAGCAGATAGAAAAACAGTGGTACTCGACCAAAAGTTATAAAGAAATCTCGCAGCCGCGGCATCAAGCCGCTTTTCGCTTGTTGTTCGCGCGGCCCGGCCTTGTATCGCTCAAACAGAGCGAGCGCCAGCATTGCCGGACCCAGGGTCATGAGCAGGAACAAAAGCGAGGGCGGGTACTTAGTCACATTGAAGAATGAGATTATCGTCAGAGTTAAACTTTGCTGTCTGGACCAATGCGATGGGTCGCCATAAAGGTTGACACCTCGCAGTATAAAGAAGAGTGCTGTTGCAACTCCGCCCAGCCACAGTAACAGTCGTTGTCGTCGAGGCGCGGGAAGTTGATAAAGCGTCCCGAAGGCGAAGCCAACCGCCATCACCCCAACCCATGGAATCAAAGGGTAAACCACAACGATGACTGGGCTCGGCCAGCCGAAAATGGGGAAAGGCTCCCAACCCTGATGCAGGATGATGAAGAGCTTTCCCCAAAGACTTGGGACCGCGCTGTCCGGCCCGCGCCAGCCCTGCACGTGAAAACGATCCAGCAGGTTGTGCAAGGCAATCATCAGGAGACCGAAGGCTGCAACCACCCGGACCGGCAAATGGATCAGTGCAGCAAGAAAGATCATTGACAGTCCAATCACCCAGATCACCTGGGCGACGCCGAGAAATCGATAGTCGACGTTGAAGAAAGCCCCAATGCGAACAGCGGTGAACTCGAGAAAGATCAACCACAATCCTCGGGTCAATAGGAACTTCGATAGGTCCCGCTTGCTCTTGCCACGGGCCAACTGCAAATAAGCGCCGGTGCCCGCGAGGAAAACAAAGACTGGGGCACAATAGTGAGTAATCCAGCGAGTGAAGAACAGCTTGGCGCTCGTATGCGTGAGGTCGGTGGGGTCAAAGCCCTGGAGGGCAGCGTAGTGCACAAAGTCGCGTGTGTGATCCAGCATCATGATCACCATCACGATGCCGCGCAAGAGATCGATTGAATCTAAACGTGAGCGAGGTGGGATCGCCGGCTCTGGAATGACAGGCGGTGGCGGAGGAACAAACTCAGGCTGCTCAGCATAGGGTGAAACACTTTCGGGCATGGCAACTCCGGTTAAAACGCGAAGGATTTTGCCGGATAGTACGGCCTCGATTTTCGTGACCTATCCCAGCTCGATTTGCTTAACTGAAGTGATCTGTTCAAGCGAACGCAACTGAGTAAGCGTCTCCGCCGGGACAGGAGCGTCAACTTCAATCACGGCCATTGCCTCGCCGCCCCGCTCTCGACGGCCAAGATGAAACCGGCTGACGTTGATTCCGGATTCTCCAAGAGTTGTTCCGATCTTCCCGATAACGCCCGGGACATCTCGATTGCGAGTAACCAGCATGTGCCCGTGAGGCAGAGCTTCGATGTGGAAATCATCAATTTCAGTGATTCGTCCCTCGCGAGTTTGGCCGCCAAAACCGAAAAGTGTTCCAGCCACCGCCTGTTCGCCGGCGCTCGTGAGTACGACTGTGCGAATAGACGGAGCAAACTCGGTGGTTGCTCGTATGTAAGACGTCTTGACCGTGATGCCGCGCTCTTCCGCGATCATGAACGCATTGATGATGTTGACGCGAGCGCTGATTCCCCGCAGCAAGCCGGCCAGAAACGAGCGCGTCACCGGCGCTGCGTCAAAGTCAACAATTTCGCCCGCATACTCGAGTCTCACTTCCCGTACCGCACTATCCACCAATTGTGCTTGAAACCTTCCCAGCCGATCGGCCAGTTCGATATAGGGCTGTAGCACATTGAGCTCCTTCGTCCCCAGCGCGGGTACATTTACTGCTCCGCGAAGTGCGCCGGTCAGCAGGTAGTCGCGCATTTGTTCAGCGACGGTGAAGGCCACGCCTTCCTGGGCTTCCGCTGTCGAGGCGCCAAGATGAGGCGTTACGATTACTTCCTCGCGTGACAGCAGGGGATGATCCGCGGGAGGTGGCTCTTCCGTGAAAACGTCCAGGGCGGCGCCAGCAACGACACCTGACTTGATGGCTTCGAACAGCGCATTTTCATCCACCAAGCCGCCGCGCGCGCAATTTATCACCCGGACGCCTTTTTTCATTTTCGCAAAAGCATCAGCTCCCACTATTCCGCGCGTCTCGGAGGTTAAAGGCGTGTGCACGGTCAAAAAGTCAGCTCGTTTGAAAACTTCATCCAGCGATGCCAGTTCGATTTGCAGATCGCGCGCCTGATCGGGAGCTATAAAGGGATCGTAAGCAACGATATTCATACCAAAACCACGCGCTCGGTTAGCCACGACACGTCCGATACGTCCTAGACCGATGATTCCCAAAGTCTTTCCCTGCAACTCAGTACCGACGAATTGCTTTCGTTCCCAGCGACCGGCCTTCAGACTGCTGTTTGCCTGGGGTAATCGTCTGGCCATAGCAATCAACAGAGCGAGCGTATGTTCCGCGGTCGTGATGGTGTTGCCATCAGGTGCATTCATTACTACGACCCCGCGCGCGGTCGCGGCCAGGACGTCGACGTTGTCGACTCCGACCCCGGCTCGACCGACGACGCGCAGACGGGGAGCGGCGTCGAGCAATGCTGCGGTAACCCTTGTTTCGCTGCGGATAACCAGGCCGTCGTAATCGGGCAAATAACGGCTAAGCTCGGCTGGCGAAAGTCTGGTTTTTTTCTCAACCGTGAATCCGGCTTGCCGCAGGGGCTCGAGGCCGGAGTCGCTTACATCGTCGGCAACTAATATTTTTGTCAGGCTCATTGGTGCGCGGATTATAGCGGTTTTTGTTTCGGGGTGTCTTGGCGGCAAAGTGGTAAACTCAAATTCGCGGTTAATGGGTGCCGTTTCAACTATCTTGCGCATCCGCGCTTTCGGCGACTCCGGTGATCCACGAACTAACACGAAACCAAAAACACTTCGTGTAGTTTCGTGTCTTTGGTTCGTGTGATTTCGTGGATCGATTCGTTTACCCCGCAGAAATGGTCAAAACAGCCAGAACATCGGAATTTGCCATGACGACGTCGCGATTCATAGTACTTGCATAAACTCTGCAAGGATGGACTAAAACTTGATCACCACCATTTGTCTAAACAGCAGTTCGAGACAGTTTAATGAAGACTGCCTCGCCGCTGACATCAGCGAGTTACGCAAGGACGAGCAGAACATTGTCTGGGCAGACGTAAGCGATCCTACGAGCGGGGATTTTGAGGAGCTGGCTGAAGAGTTCGGCTTTCACCCTCTGTCGATTGAAGACTGTCGTAACGAGCATCAACGGCCAAAAGTTGAAGAGTTCCAGGGTTACTATTTCATTGTCCTTTATGAAGCTGAACTTGCCGGTCCGAGCGATCGGCTCGAGCTGCGAGAGCTGAATATCTTTCTCGGCAAGAACTATCTTGTCACTGTTCATAGTCGTCCTATTCGGGCTATCGAAACTGCTAAGCGCCTCTGGCACGAGTGGCTGGATCGTTCGGAACATGGCTCGGGATTGCTCGCTTATTTGTTGATTGACGCAATAGTCGATGACTACTTGCCGCTGCTTGACATCATCAGCGAGCGCATGGATGACCTCGAGGACTCAATCTTTGCGGAATTCAGCACCGAGGCAATTCAAGAGATCTTCACCATCAAGAAAAAGCTGCTGCATTTGCGTCGCGCGATCACGCCTTTGCGCGATGTCTTTAACACGCTGCTGCGTCGGGAGCAGCCGCTCTTCGCCCGTGAAATTCATATCTACTTTCAGGACGTGTTCGATCATCTGATCCGGGTAGCTGACACAATCGACACCTTGCGCGACATGCTCAGTTCCACCATGGAGGCTTACCTGTCAGTGGCCGGAAATCGGATGAACCAGGTCATGAAGCGACTCACTTCAATTTCGACGATCCTGATGTCGATGACCCTGGTAGCCGGGATCTACGGGATGAATTTCATCTTTATGCCGGAATTGAAATGGCGCTATGGCTATGTCTATGCGATGCTGGCGATGGTCGGAATCGGATTCGCTCTCTACCTGTACCTGAAGAAGGTGAGATGGCTATGAACTTTCATTCGAAACGCAAACGCCGGAAGATCGACACGGCCCGATTTGCTGAACAACTCGCGCCGCTCGAAGAGCTGAACAAACAATCAGCTCAGGTCAATCAGTCTGACGGCGCCAACCACGAGCACGGTGCGATCGTGGTCGACAGTAAGCATATGAATCTGCCAAAGGGAGTGGAGGACGAGCGGGAAACGAAAAGTGGAATCGAACCGGTTGTCTTACTAATCATGGGGTTGCTGCTCGGCTACATTGTCTTTATTGCCTGGCAGATCAGCCAAATGCCCGCGGCGTAGGAGTTTCCCCAAAAGTGCTGCGCCTTCGCCTCAAATATTAAAGATGGCGTATGCCATACAGACTATCCTTGCATCCGGAAATACTTCTCATCGATCATAACGCTGAAAGCGTTGGCTAATTTCAGCCCAGGGTTGCGCTTTGGCAACCCTGGGGTTGAGAATCCATTTAAAGATTTCCTCGCAACTCCGAAGGAGTTGCGGCTTCGGTGATCCCTCGGGTAGTGGGTATTAGTGCGTTGCTGATTTAGTAGTGCTCTTAAAACCAGAGCAGGCCAAGAAAATAAAAGCCCAAGCCTAATCCGACACTGATCGCGGCCCATGCCGCCAGATTGAGCTTCCTTCTTTTAGGAAACCAATAAGAAGCGAAAGCAAAGACCGTGAATGCAAACCCGATCGCTATCGGCGTTGAAAACCCTGCCCGCTCTAACAAGTATTCAAACAGCCGGAACCCGCCAATGGTTAAAATAACCACAATGAGAGATCGGAAAGGGGCCGAAATCGAATATCTTTTGTCGTTCATAAAGTGTGACCCTCAGACTTTTCTGATGGACGCGCAGAATAGGGATCATGCACGAGACGCATTACAGCGCCCCTAAACTTTCTTTTCAATCAGCAATACCCTGTGGCCCCAATACAACTCTCGCAACTCCTTCGGAGTTGCGAGGAGTCTTTTAATACGTTCTCAACCCCAGGGTTTCAAAGCAAACCCTGGGCTGAAATTTGGCAACGCTTTCAGCGTTCAGTTTCTAGTGACTCTCAAGTCAATTGAGTACAGACTAACTCTCTGTGGGACTTCAGCTACATCGGACCGCCAGTATCGCTGCCATCGGCCCGATCACTGTGGCGTTCGTTGGCCTGCCCATCGGGCGAGGCTACTGACTGATCGCTTGCGCTGGTATTCGATTCGGAAAGCTTTTGACTCTCCTCGAGATCTTTAAGTGTCTCTTTGCTGGTGGCTTCTGACTTACGCTCCTTGAGTTCCTTTTCTGGCGACTCGCCCCTTTTTGGTTCTTGCATCTTCCCTCCTTAAAAGAGCCAACGAATTACTTCGATAAGCGAGACCGCCACAGCTGCGTAGGCACCCGCAACAAGATCGTCAGCCATGATTCCCAATCCCGCCTCCAGAGATTCAAGCCGCCGTGCCGGGTAGGGCTTGATGATATCGAACAGTCGAAACAATAGAAAAGCGGAGGTTATCGCGATCCAACCGGGATCGAGTCCGGGGACGACGGGCAATAGAGCAATCATCTGCCCGGCAACTTCATCGATGACCACTTTGCCCGGATCTTTGCGGCCCGCAAGCTTTTCCGTTCGCGACGCTGCCCAAATGCCAACAAGCGTAACTGCTGTGATGACCCACAATTCGATTGCAAGGAAAACGTACCAGGAAGAAAACCGAGCAAAGCTGTTTGGAGGGGTGAAGAGGCGGAGGAGCCAGTAGGTCAAAGAGTGCAGTAGGAAATAAATACCCACTCCGACCAGTGAACCCAACGTACCCGGTGCGAGTGGGGAATAACCCACGCCACACGTTGCAATCGTCAAAGCAAGATAATCCTTCAAAGAACGCGCGCGCCCGGCAGCGGCTGCAGCGGGCTGTGCGGTAGCCTCGGTGGGATTCAGCTCGTCGCTTGATTCCTTGATCGCCATGATGGGGCTGGAACCAATTCTAACCCAAGAAACGTCCGCGAAATCATACGAAATAAAGCTTGATGTTTACTGCACAATTCTTCCGACCAGGTCGTACTCCTGCGCTGCCGTAATTTGCACCTCAACGAAACTTCCCGGAACAGGAACAAAGTCGTCTGGTGCATCATTGATTAGAACGCAACCATCAATATCAGGCGCCTGGGTTTCCATTCGCCCCTGCCAGAGTAGATCGCTCTCAGTCGAGTCACCTTCAAACAGCACGCGCACAGTTTCACCGATCCGTTTTTTGTTTCGCCGTCGCGAGATGCGGGCCTGCTCTTTCATCAGAATGCCGCGACGGTGTTTTGCAACTTTCGGATCTACTTTTTCGCCCAGCTCAAAAGCAGGCGTGCCCTCTTCGTCTGAATAGGTAAAAACTCCAACGCGATCAAACTCAACGTTGCGAACCAGGTCGAGTAGTTCGTTGAAGTCTTCTTCAGTCTCGCCCGGAAAACCTGTAATGAAAGTTGTCCTGACAGCGATATCCGGGACCCTAGCACGCACTCGTTGAATCAACCTTTCCAGGCTGGCTCGATTGCCGCCACGCTTCATCAGGCGGAGAACCTTTTGCGACGCGTGTTGCAAAGGCATGTCCAGATACTTGACGGCTTTGGGCTCTTCTGCAATGACACTCAAAAACTCATCACTGATATGCGTGGGATAGGTATACATCACTCTCACCCAATCGATTTCCTCGACGTGCGAGAGTTCACGCAGCAACCGCGCCAACGCGTCAGTCTTACCCAGGTCTTCGCCATATCTCGACGAGTCCTGGGCCACCAGAATTATTTCTTTGACGCCCTCCTCGGCGAGTTGGTGGGCCTCGGCAATGATAGAACCAAAGCGCCGGCTGCGAAAGTGGCCACGCATCTGCGGAATAAAACAGAAAGCGCACGGCCGGTCGCAACCCTCGGCAATCTTGACAAAGGCGTAGTGCGACGGAGTGGCCAGCACACGTGGCGTCGACTCGTCGTATAGATACGTTGCGCTCTGATTACCCAGCGGGACCACGGGCAGCGAACGAGAGTCAACCTTGGGATCACAGACCTTGAGGATGTCCATGATTTGATTGGTTCCAATAAAAGCGTCCACTTCCGGAAGCTCAGCTTTCAGTTCGTCGCGGTAACGCTCAACCAGGCAACCGGCCACGATTAGCCGGGTGGCACTACCCTCGGTTTTCAAACGTGCCGCTTCCAGGATCGCTTCTACCGATTCGTTCTTGGCACTTTCAATAAATCCACAGGTATTCACGACTACCATATCCGCATCCGACGCGTCCGCGGTGATCTGATAGCCGTTTGCCTTGAGCTGCCCCATCATCACCTCACTGTCAACGAGATTTTTCGGGCAGCCTAAGCTGATAAATCCAACTTTTTTCATAAAGGTTTTAGTGGCTCATTTCGTGTTTTTAGTGGATCATCTCCCCCCGCGTGCGAAGACAATTGATCCACGAAATTACCCGAAAACAAGACCAAATCCACTCAACTAGTCATTCCGCTTTTCCATGGCGATCAACCAGCGATCAATCTCCGTCAATTCTTGCGGAGATAGAACATGCGACCCATACCGTACCCGGTGGTAAGCATCAGTGATCCGCAAAGGCAACTCCATTTCGGTCTGCAACGCAAACTCCAGGGGAGTTTGATCATCGCTGCGCTTGATTCCACGTTCAGCCAACACCCGCACGAGGCGCTCGTAAAACTCTATCGGGGCCAGATCAGCTTCGGTGCGTTTTCGAGAGAGCCTCAGCCCGCGCCATCCCATGCGCCAGAGTCGCAAGCCCACGAGGATTAACAACGAAAGCAGCGCCAGGACCATGACTGCCGTCAACGGATTTTGCCAGGACGACCAGGGGGCTTTTTTCAAGTCAGCGAGGGTGCGGCTAAGCCAGTGCTGATACTGAAACACGCGGTTATGAAGACTGGTAGCGAGTGAGCGCTGCTCTTGCTGATCGTAGCCGACAACATACTGAAACCAGATCAACTCCAATGCTTCGGCACGCTTGCTTAGCCACGCTGAGATACCCGATCGTTGCAGCCCTCCGCGACCTGCGGGTGGCGTGGGATCGAAGGTGACCCAGGAATTTGTTTCCGGGAAATAGACTTCGACCCACGAATGCGCATCACTTTGCCGCACTGTGTAAGCGTCGGCAGCTTCATTGTACTCGCCCGGCAGGAACCCATTGACGAGCCGCGAACCAATGCCCACAGTGCGCAACATTACGGCCATCGCCGTGGCAAAATACTCGCAATGTCCGGCGCGCACGTTAAATAGAAAATCCGCGAGCGGATCCGCGCCGGACGCCTTTCTGTCCAGGCTGTAGTCGTAGTTGGTCCGCAGGTGACTCTCAATTGCAAGTGCTGCGTCATATCGATTGTGCGCATTCGCGCTGATAACTACGTCCCGTGCCAACTCTGCAATCCGAGGATCCAACCTCTCCGGAAGTCCCAGATACCTTGCATACGCGTTTGAGTATTGGCGCCGATCCCCACGCAGAATTTCGGGTTCTGGCTCGTAGGTGTCTGAAAGAGCCCGGTAAATCAGTCGATCGACCTCGTGCGGACGAAACTGGACCGACCCTTCAGCATCGACGCGTACAGAAGGAAAGTCTCCTTGAATAAGCACCGGACGCGGCGCTGCGAACAAAACCGCTGTGTCGAGAGGTTCAAGGAAGACCGTCTGACCGACCAGGCGATGCGGCGCGTCGGTGCTATCGATACGAAAGGATCCCCGGTCATTTGCCTGGAGCTTCGTAGTTTTGGCTTCGGTGGATTTGCGCCAACTGCGACCCGTGAATTCGTCCAATGCAATGCCGCGCCATCTAAGTCCCTTCACTCGTCCTGTTTCGTTTTCGTCAAGTCTGACGCGCATTACCACCTGGTCATTTCGCTTTAGGGTACCGATATCGCCGAGCGCAACGTTTTCAGAAAATCCGATGAAGCCGCTCAAACCACCGTTACCTCGCGAGATGAGCGGAGAACCAGAGCGCGGTGCAACCAGGAACAGTGGGAACGCAAGAACAAAGATGAAGCACAGCAACAGCAGCGCTGTCAGCGGCAGCCGGTTAGCATCAGCGCTGTTTTTTCCGCGCCGGCGGGCTGCGCGTCTGAACATTTTCGAATCCGGAGGCACCAGCACCCTGGTCTCCACCGGCTTCACGGTGCGCGTTGCTTTTCGGATTTCAAAGGCAATAACAGTCGAGAGAGCGCAGAGAAGATAAAGACTCAGCGTGCCGAGGAACGCCGGACTGAAGCTGAGTCCAGCCGCCAGCAAAACTTCAAAGAAAGAGATCAGGTAAAGAAAAACCCAATCGCGATCAGACTTGACTTGCACGAGCTTGATGGCCGAGAGAAAGACAATCAGATGTGCCAGGGAATTTACTCCGAGGCGGCCCGCAGCTTCGCCCATCGCTTTCTGAAAATACCAATCGACGAAGAACAGCGGTACCGAGAGCAAAACGATCACCAATCCGGTCCGCTCAGACAACTGCCAATGACTTCCCTCAAGTTTCCAGGCGACTACCATCAAAACGGCAAACAGGAAAACCAGGATCGGATGCAGGCCTCCGGCAACCGCGAGCGCCAGCATGGCGACAGCGATCATTGCGTAGGAAGAGGCTCGAAAGTAGGTATTAAAGTCCATTTTTGCCTGCAAAAAGGCAGTAAAGGATTATCTTTGATCTGCCGGTTAAAGGGAAATGCAAGGGAAAAACGTATTTACTGAGGATCACTGAGGGAAGTTCATGCGTTGCATTAGGCTGATAAACCGCGGATCGTCGCGAAGATTGTTCCACTTTGGTTCAACCTTCATTATGACCATCTTCGGGTCCCTTTCTTTGTAACCTCGCTCGAGCCAGGCAAGCGTCTGCTCGCGATCGCCTAGTCCGTTACAGATCACTGCCACATTATAGGCCGAGACGTATTGTCGCGCTGACAACTTCAACACTTCATCGAGCTCGGCACGCGCTGCGGCTTGTTTTCCCGACTTAGCAAGAGCATAAGCAAGGAAAGCCGTTTGGTGGGTGCCCACTCGCAACACCTGCCTCGACTTACTTGCTTCCTCAACCGCTTCTGAGAACATGCCTTTTTCAGTGTAAACCGCTGAGGCCCAGAAATGCGCGAACCAGTAATTCGGATCAAGTTCAGACGCTTTCCTGGCACTGGCTAAAGCCTGATCGTACTGCCCTGCATAAAAAAGAACCTGAGCTTCCTGAGCATTAGTTAGCAAGTTTAAGGGGTCGAGTTCTACGGCGCGGTTTATTTCGGCGACGGACTCCGCGCGCCGGCCGACTCCCATGAGCATGATGGCGTAAAATTGATGAGTATCTGAGCTGTTGGGATCAAGCTCCAGTGCTCGTTTGAATTCATTCTCCGCTTCGGTCCATTTCCAGTCATAAAAGAAAGTCACGATGCCCAATGCGGCGTGCCCTTCGCCCAGACTGTCGTCAAGGGAAATGGCCTTCTGCGCCATCAGCTTCGCTTTCGGCAACCATTCAGTTGGAGGCATCTCTCCCGATAGCGTCAGCGCGCGATATGAATTTGCCAGTCCGGCATAGGCCACCGCATACCCTGGATCGAGGTCAATCGCTTTTTGGTAATAGGAAATGGCGGTTTGCAGCTCGGGGGCAGTCAATCTCGCAAAATGGTAATGCCCCTTGAGATAAAGCTGATAGGCTTCGGGATTCGTTGTGTAGCCTTTGCGCAACCTCTGCTCGTCGGCGCCTGACAGACGTGCTTGCACGTTGCGCGAAACATCGCGGGCGATGTCGCCCTGCAGGGTAACCAGATCCGTTAGCTTTCGATTGTATTGCTCCCCCCAAATCTGGTTACCGCTTCGCCCATCGACCAGCGATAGGTACAGCGTCAAATCATCGCCTCGTTGAACCACGCGCCCGTTCAGGATGCCCTGCACGGAAAGCTCGGAGGCAACTTGTTGGGAATCTACCAACCTCCCTTTGTAACGAAAAACCGAGTTCCGCGCTTTAACTGATAGATGAGGAATCCGCGACAGGCTGTTGATTAGTGTCTCGGTCATACCGTCCGAAAGGTATTCCATCTCGGCATTGCCGCTTTCATTCGTGAAGGGCATCACAGCGAGTGATTCGATTTGACTGCGCTTATCGGGCATGAAAGAACGGTAAGCAAGGAGGCCGGCAATTCCGATCAAGACGGTCAACGCGGCAAACAACAACCACTTCCGGCGCCCTATTTGGGAGGACCCTGGTCCTGTGCCTTCGTCGATAGTCGTCATGTCTTTTTTTTCCGCTGTGGCGGAAGCGAGCAAAACGGTTGGCGCTTCACTTCTTTTTGGTGGGGCCTGACCTGCTGTCGAAAACCCGCTCGCGACCACAGGCGGTTCTGACGTTTCTCGCGGCTTAAGATCCAAATCTCGTCTTAGCTGTTTGAGGTCGGAGTAAAGATCCTGCGCACTGCTGTAACGCTTTTCGCGGGCTTTGCAGAGCGTTTTAAGAACAATGCGTTCAAGTTCCTGAGGCACTTCATTATTGAACTTGCGCAAGCTTTCGGGCTCGTTTCTTAGTATCGCCGCCAGGAGATCCGTAGTCGTAGTTCCGCTAAAAGGCTTCTCGCGTGCGACCATCTCGTACAGCACAACGCCGAAACTCCAAACATCGCTTCGCGCGTCCACAACCGCCCCCCGCGCCTGTTCCGGGGACATATATGCAGCAGTGCCGAGGATCATTCCTGCCTGACTGAGAATCTGCTGCGTCTGATCTTCACTCTCAGCTGCGATATTCTTTGCCAGGCCAAAATCTAGAATCTTCACGCGCCCTCGCCGATTTACGATGATGTTAGCGGGCTTAACGTCGCGGTGAACAATGCCGTGCGAGTGTGCTTCCGCCAAACCGTCAACGACTTGCAGGGCAATGTCCAGGATCTCGCCCAGATCAAGACCGCTTACCTTAGTCTTTTCAGAAAGCGTTTCGCCCTCTACATACTCCATAGCAATAAAGGGAATGTCGTTGTGATCGTTGATTTCGTAGATCGTGCAGATGTTCGGGTGATTGAGAGCGGAGGCTGCCTGGGCCTCGCGCAAGAAACGGGCGGCACGTTCGTGATCCTTGCAGAACTCGGCTAGTAAGAGTTTAAGGGCAACACGACGACGCAATTTCAAGTCCTGGGCTAAATAGACCTGGCCCATGCCTCCAGCGCCAATGAGTCTTTCAATTTTGTACTGACCCACTTGGACGGGAGGCTCGTTACTTTTCAACAGCGACATAGGTTTCATAGCGGATCAATGTTCCCACTGACAATAAAGCCAATCACCGCAAACCATCAATCACGTTCAAAGGTTACTGAAAGAATTTCATCCAGGAGGACGTGCCATGTCACTTGCCTGATGAACAGCCGCCATGCTTACCCGGAATGCGAGTTTAGCTTTAAATCTAGCACAAACGATTACCGCCTGGAGATTCTGCGCGCTCATGCCCGAATCCGATTTGTTGGGCAGGGAAAGTCTTTTTGAACTTTAACCGCCGCTTTTGTCTCCAGAGCCAGTCGGCAAGCTCGAGCAGCAACACAAATTTTCCGCAGGTTTCGTCCAATAATCGTTGACGAAGTTCCCCTTTCGGCATTATGTTCTCACTACTCAGAAGCGGTGGGCAGCTTCTTCGACCCACCATCAATATTTCCCGATCGGCCTGTTCCTACGGCCGGTCCAGATTATGAGAAAGAAATCGAGCACCGGGGCGGTCGCCTGAAACGCGCCAACGGAAAAGTTGTTCGGATTATAAAGGTAGAAGTTGCAGACTTCTGCGCCGCGGCAATCTTCCACACATTTCCCATTCACATTCATGAGAGGGCTGCATGGCTGAACAATCAATCAATAGAATCCTCAAACAGAGCCGACGAATTCAAGTCTTCACAATCGGACTGTTCTTGTTGTTTGCGGCTATCTCGTTTAGCGGCGGCAGTTCAAGATTAGCCGGGGCCAGCGAAGGAAAGAAGAGTGCGGCCCATCCTACGGAATCAACGTCAGTAGCTGCGCCCGCGACGGCGAAGACGGGTTACAAAGCGTCGCCAAGAACGGTTAAGAGCGAGTCTCTGTCGGCGACTAAGCCGTTCGAGCCGCAGGGCGGCGGTGGGTTTGAGATTCCTTCATCTGTGATCGCCGGAGGCGGTGGCTCGAGCTCGAGCGTCAGTCCTAACTTTGGCTTGGTTGGCACTGCGGGCCAGGCCGCAGCTGGTACAACATCGACATCGAGTAACGGCCAGTTCTCAGTGACCGGGGGCTTTTGGCAGCAGCAGCCTCTTTCGACAGTCGCAATATCCGGTACGATCTCTTACTGTGCGGCCGCTGTTCCTCCGGGAGCTGCGACGACCACAGTCACTTTATCGGGAGATGCGGCAATGGTGACGTCGACGGGCGCGGCGCCATCCAGCGGAGCCTACTCGTTTATTAACCTGGCGCCTGGCTCTTACGTCGTCACTCCTTCGAAGACTGGCGCGGTGAGTGGGATAACCACTGTTGACGCTACTCGTATCCTGCAGTTCTTAGCTTCAACTCTTACTCTTACCGCTTGTCAGCAACTGGCGGCTGATACTAGTCAGAACTCAGTAATCACTACTACCGACGTCACTCACATCCTAAACTTCCTTGCGTCAAACCCACCGGTTGCCAGCAACCATACTGGTGAATGGAGGTTCAACCCCACTAACCATAGTTACGTATCCATAATCACCGACCAGACCAATCAGAACTTCGATGCAATGCTCCTGGGAGAGGTATCAGGAAACTGGACTCCTGCAGGACCATCAATCGACGGTGAAAAACTCGGTGGATCTATTACTCCCTCGGCCACTATCCAATCTCCCTTGGTACCGTGCGGGGCGCCGCCGATCGCAGTAACCTTACCTACAGCTTCAGCGGGGGTAAACTTAACTAACTTCACACTGCCAATACTGATCGGCGACACAACGGGAGAGTCGGTCACAGGATATCGCTTCACGTTCACCTTCGATCCGGCAGTTGTGGGTTTACAAGCAACGCCGACGGACGCTACAGGTACATTGAGCAGTGGTATGAGTATCCAAACAAATTCATCCACTCCGGGGACTTTGATTATAGTTGCCGCCCAGGCAAGCCCGCTGACGGGCTCAGGAACGCTTCTAAAGGTGAACTTCACGAGAGTTGGTGCTCAGGGAGCCACGACTACTCTCACCTGGACGCAAAATTTTCTAGACGATGGCAACAATGATTGCGTCCACCCATCGACTCCAGTCAATGGAGCCATCGCCATCGGCGCAGCACCGTCAGCGTCCAATGGGATCGTCGTCGGCCGCATTACCAGTCCGGACGGATTGCCCGTAAGCGGCGCGGTGATCCGGTTAAGCGGCACACAGAATCGCAGAACGATCACCGACTCTGATGGCAATTACCATTTTGAGAGTGTAGAGACGAACGGCTTCTACACAGTGACGCCATCGCGGGCAAATTACATTTTCAGTCCATCGCAGCGCACATTTAGTCAGCTTGCCGAAAGGACCGAAGCAGCCTTCGGCGCTAACTTTACCGGAGATGCAGCAAATCCTCTGGACACTCCAGAATACTTCGTGCGCCAGCAATACAAAGACATCCTCGGGCGCGAACCTGATGAAGGCGGGTTGAGCTACTGGAGCGATCGAGTAATCGATTGCGGCAGCGACACACGCTGCGTCAGTACGCGCCGCTCAGAAGTAGCGGCAGCGTTCTTCATCGAAGCTGAGTACCAACAAACCGGCTCGTTCATTTACGGGCTCTACAAGGGTGCGCTCGGACGCAGGCCCGTCTATACGGAGTTCTCGTCAGACAGGCAGCAGGTTGTTGCGGGAGCAAATCTTGAGGCCGCGAGGCAGGCTTTTGCTGAAAGCTTCGTCAGCCGGGCGGAGTTCACCTCGAGGTACCAGCAGAACACGACGGCTGATTCCTTTGTCAATGCCCTGCTAACGAACGTGAGACAAGCCTCGGGAGTCGATCTTGACAGCCAACGTGCTGCCTTGATCAACCGATACAACAGTGGCTCGAATCTCAACCAGAGCCGCAGCCTGGTCTTGCGCGACGTAACTGATACTGCCGGATTCCGGCAAGCGGAATACAACTCCGCTTTTGTACTAACCGAATACTTCGCGTATCTGTTGCGGGATCCGGACCAGGGAGGCTACGCATTCTGGCTCGATGTGCTCAACAATCACGAGCAAAATAATTATCGCTCGATGGTCTGTGCCTTTGTCACCTCGCGTGAATATCAGGAGCGCTTCAGTCGAGTGGTAACGCACAGCAACGCTGAGTGTGGACAATAGAGATAACGAGGGAAAGTTAAGCCACAGATTAACGCTGATTACACGGATTCAGAACACAATCGCTTAGGCGAGACTGTTAAACTCACTTTCTGTTCTGATCGGTGTAATCAGCGTAATCTGTGGCTGATTTGTTCTTCCTAAGCATTCGCATCCTTGCAAAGGGCAGCACCCGCAATGGCGGCTAAGCCCAGATTAATGCGGATTAGACGGATCAGAACATAAACGGTTTACGAGAGTTTCATCCGTTTAAGACAGTTTCATAGCCTTTCTGTTCTGATCCGTGTAATCAGCGTTAATCTGTGGCTGACGTATTTGCAGAATCGCGCCTCAGGCCCTCCTAAGCATTCGCGGGCAAAAAGCTAAGAAGCAATCTAATCGCAACATCTAAATCATGATTTGGGTGTTATAGTTTTCACAACTGGCGATTCTTTTTTCTCCCCAATCGACGGAGCAGAGGTCGCACTGCCCAATCCTGACGGCCAATTCAGCCTTTTTAAACGTTAACAGGAATGTACAGAAAGAGGGACCAGCGGTGAGTATTCAAGCAGCTGCCAGACGCGAAGAACCCGGCCAACGGACAAACATAAATAAAGACAACTGGCTCGGGTTTGTGGGAGATGTTCTCAAGTTCACCGGCGAAGTGCGTTTCAAGTCGATGCTGCGCATTGATGGCCATTTCTCAGGCCAGGTTACTTCCTCGGATGGGACGCTAATAGTCAGCAGCGGGGCCCAGGTCACTCAGGCAGTGATAAACGTCGCGGTAGCAAAAATCAACGGCACAGTCGAAGGCGACATTCACGCCAGCAAGGAACTCGTGCTCGGCCGCACCGCGAGCGTAACGGGCCAGGTTACATCCCCGGCACTGATTGTTGAAGAGGGCGCCCTCTTCAACGGCACCTGCCGCCGCACTTAACCCCACGCAAACGTCAACTTCAATTCAAGCTCAATCAATTCGCACAGTCAGAGTTGATCTGTGCTGATTGGGACTCAAGTCGCGGAGACCTCATCATGGAATGGACAAGTCAAGCGACAAGTCAAGCTTAGTAAGTTGCAGGTTAGGAAGGGGTGCACTACAGGGGCTGTTTAATTGGACAATTCAAGCTGGGTAAATTTGCAGGTTGGGAAGGGGGCAGTCATTAGCTTTCAAGGTTCATAAGGTTCAAGGCGCCCCCGCTCAAGGTTGAATGCCAGGCCCTTAACGCTATTCGTGCTGTTCTCAGATTAACTGCATTGATTGATTAAATTCTATGATGAAGCCTGCGCGACTTGAGCGGGGCGCCTTAACCTTCTGAACCTTAAAGCTAATGACGGCCCCTTCCCAACCTGCGAATTTACCCAGCTTGAATTGTCCAGTCGCCACTGTCAGATTTCTCAGAGCTTTTACAGAGTGACAGACGAGCCTCACACCTTCCGATCTTGCGCCCCTGCCAGACAATCTATTAAAGTTCTCACCACTTCAGCGGGTTTCCAGCTCAGAAGGAAGCTCTCATGCCGGCAAAGGGCTTTATTCAACTCCAGTGGATAAAATGGGTTGGGGTGCTCATCGTACTACTTTCCCTGCCCTGCGCGTGGCGAACGACTTCCGCTCAAGAGCTACACAAACGGAAGGTGTCAAGTATGACAAACTAACTGTCGTACTGATCAACGCAATTAAAGAGCAGCAGCAGCAGATTGAAAAGCAGAGTTCACAGATCGCTCAGCTCCAGCGACAGATCCGAGAAATCCGTACAGCTCAGCGTCTTCGAAATAATCGCTCTATGCGACACCGCTAATCGCTAAGGCGCGCAGGTTTGATCTTAGAATTTTGTTGGACAATTCAAGCTGAGTAAATTACAGGTTGGGAAGGGGGGCTACTCAATGATGAGGACTGGCTCTCCAGCGGCGCGTTTGTCAAGGTAAGTATTGAGTCTGGCGGTATCGTTCTCACTCATGTGAGAGAACGAGGCGCCCACGAGCCATTTTCCTATACCCTGATCATTGACTTGACGATTGCGGCTGACCACCGAGACAACCGCGCTGATGGGCCCGTTAGTAAGGTCAACGGTCACAAACAGAAGCCGATCTGGTCGATAGATCTCCTGTTCAGAAAACCTCGTCCCGACGAAGGACAAAGTCAACCCAGACTTGCTGATGGACTCGCAGTGGCCCCGTGAGGGTTCGGACCAGGTTATTTTTCCGGTGTCCAGGTTCCTATCAGCCAGATGGATCGTTGCCGGCAAGTGGGCGTTAAACCTCGGGGCGCGCCGGCGACTGCCAGGCGTCTCTATTTCGAACGCGGGGGCCCGCTCTACCCGGCCCAACGGGTCGAGACCCTTGAATTCGAGGCCGCATTTATTGCACAACAACTGGCGCAGACCCAAAATCCTGAGCGGAACGGGAGGGTCGTTGTAACCGCGCTGGATCCGTGAACTCTTGCATCTCGGACACTGCATACCGCAAGCATTTTATCAATGTTTATCATCCGAGGGCTACATCTTTTAGCGATCTAACCGATCAACATGACCTCGCTTCCTGTGGTTTCGGGGATCACTGGTCCGGCGTCCTTGGTGGCGCGCTTGGCGGGGGCTGCATTCGCATTCGACGCAACTGCTCTTGTTGTTCGGGTGTTAGATGGTTCTTGATTCGCACGCCCAAGGTGATGTGCAACCTCTTAATCTCTCGTTCAATGTCCAGCACCTTATTGAGTTCAGCAAGCGCTTGCTGCTCATTCACTGAACTGGATTTCAGAGTCTCGTGCAGTACTTCCATCTGGTCCTGAAGTTTCCACTGTAATTCATTGAAGCTGGTCGTCGTCTTCTGAATCTCGGCGCGGATGAAAGTCTTTTGTTCGTCTGTAAGTCCCACTTGTCGAGCGTGGCCCAAAACCAGGTCCGGAGGGAACATGACGTCGTTGAGCGGGTCTGGATTGGGCGGATTCGGAGCATTGGGCGCGTTAGGTTGATTCGGCGCGTTAGGCTGATTCGGCGGGTTCCGCTGATCGGGTCCGCCTGGCGGCATTCTCGCTTCGGGTTGCTGCGGTGCCGCCGGTTGTTGGGCCACAGCCATGGTTGCGATTATGACGACGCCTCCCAGGAAAGATGCGAGTAAAACGCCGATTCTTTGCATCATTGATTTGCTCCTTATTGATTCGGCAGAAATGTTTTTAGTTCCTCTACCGACTCGTTCAATTGTGGTAATGACCTGAAGGCGGAACTTGTGGGAGATTGAACCAGTGTCGCCGTTGGTGATTGCCAGGTCGAAATAGCCACCGCAATCTGCATTATTGAGTCTTTGGTTCCCGTGTGAGTTTCCCGGCCCGCTGTGAGTTTCTGAACTCGACTGATTGCGCGAACCCGGCGAGATTTTTTAGGAGTGTGAACTGTGCCCGCTTTGTGAATAGATGCCGTCACGCTCGTAAACAAGTCGGGCGACGAAACGTGTCCTACAGTTTCAGTTGACTGCTGATCGTGCCTGCTTCGGGACCACAAGATCAGCGAACTCAAAGTGGTAAGGAGCAGCGCCGCCGTAATTACCACCAATGATCGTTCTAAAGTGGCACGCCGTTCTGGCCGTGCCGCCTGTGCACGCTGCCACGTGTTCTCGAATTCTGGTGCAAGGCTTTGATCTTCAAGTTTCAGTTCACAAAACAGCGCCAGAATTCTCTTTTCGTCGCCAACCAAATCCATAAGCTCCTTCCTCTCGATCCAGGGCTTCGCGCAAACGCTTTTTCCCACGCTCGTAGTGCCGGCGCGCACTGCCGATAGAAATTCCCATTACCTGAGCGGCTTCCCGCAAATTCAAATCCTGATAAAAAACCAAATGCAAGGTCTCTCGTTGACGGTCAGGCAGACGCTCGATCGCCATTCGGAACCGGCTCTGTGTCTCCGAGCGCTCGAATTCCAGTTCCGGGTCCGGGTTAGGATCAACGCGGAAAGCCCTCGCGTTCGTTGCCGGTATCGCCGTGACTGAGCGGAACAAAGCCTTGCGACGCTCCGTGATAGCTGTGTTGCGAATAACTGCAAACAACCAGGTTCGCAGTTGGCACTCACCTCGATAGCGCGCTTTCCCGTCGAGAATCTTAAGGTAGACCGTTTGCAAAACTTCCTCAGCCTCTGCCCGGTTGCCGCGGCAGCAACTGCGCGCCCAGCCAAAACTGGCGCTATGAAGTTTTTCGAGCTCCCGTCTCAGCTCCGCGATTTCCATCGTGCGACGCTTGCGAACTGCTTTCTCTGGTAATTAGTCGTTTGAGGGGTCAGATTATATGACCGTCGCGGTTTTCGTGTGATTTCTTGGCTCCCGGTTCGTATTTCGTGGCCCCCGGTTTTCGTGTTATTTCGTGGATCGGTCTTTGGATCGACAAGAACGGATCCACGAAATAACTCCGAGTAAACGAAAGTTTCGTCTATTCATATCTCAGCGCCACCAACGGATCGACTTTCGTCGCGCGTCGCGCCGGTATCAAACAAGCCACAAAAGCCACCAGGAATAAGACCATGGGGACTGCCGCAAAAGTCGCGAGGTCCGTCGGGGCCACCTCGAACAATAAGCTCGACATCACACGGGTGATGGCCCACGCGCCCGCCAGCCCAACGACCGCGCCAATCAAAACCAGCGACATAGCATTTCTCAACACCAGCTTCAGCACGTCGCTCATTTGCGCGCCCAGCGCAATGCGGATGCCGATCTCCTGTGTGCGTTGAGCAACCGCATAGGTGGTGACGCCGTAAATGCCCATGGCAGCAAGCAACAGTGCTGTCGTGCCAAACACTCCGAAGATCACCAGACTAAAGCGGCGCTGATCCAGGGATGAGGAAAAGACCTGGTCCAGGGTACGAAACTTGAGAGGCAGTTGCGGATCGAGCGATCGGACAGCTTCACGCATCACGGGCACTAACGCGGAAGGCTCAACCTGAGCACGAGCCACCATGCTCAAGCTAGGTGATGGTAACCGCTGCAATGCATTGGCATAGATCGTCGGGCTAATTGCCACATCGATCCCATAGTCGTGCACGTCGCCCACAACCCCGACGACGTTCAAGAGGCGGAAGTCCCCATCCATGTTACCGAACTGAATTATCTGACCAATTGGATCTTCGTTTGGCCAATACTTCTTCACGAGTGATTGGCTGATTACTGCTGCATTAGCAGAGTTAGTCCCGTCGCTGGCATCGAACGTCCGACCGCGAAGCAAAGGGATCCTCATCGCGGCAAAATAACCTGAGCTAGCCAGACGGTATTCTGCGTGCCCTTTCCTCGCCGGGTCGTTGTTGATAAGGAAAGTCCCATCGGGCCCGCCTCCGGTCAACGGCAAGTTACTAATGCTCCCGATTGCGAGCACCCCCGGAATCGCGCTCAGACGCTCGAGCAGTTGTTTTTGAAAGAGTCTCTGGCGTTCTTCTTCCGCGCTGAACTGAATGCTGGTATCAGGAGCGACGCCCTCTTCCATCAACCGTTTGTACGACTGTATGAACTTTTGGTAGCGCTGCTCGTCCGCGGCCCAGGGCGTCGTAATTGGCAGCGATAACTCCATTGCCACGGCGCTCTCAGTGCGAAAACCGGGATCAGTTTGCAACAGGCGATAGAAGCTCTTTCCCAGTAATCCCGCACCCACCAGTAAGATGAGTGTCAACGCCATCTGCGCCACCACCAACAGACTTCGCACTCGCCGGCCTGCGTACCCACGCGCACCGCTCCCGGTCTCTCTGAGACTTGTTTCCAGATCCCTGGCTGAAAAACGAAACAGCGGCACAACTCCGAGCACCGCCGCCACCAACAATGAAAGGCCTAAGGTAAAAGCAACCGCTCGCGCATTTACTCCGATCTCACTCATGCGCGGCAGGCTCTGCTGATTCAAACCGAGTATTACGTTAACTCCCCAAAACGAAAGCAGGACGCCGAATGCTCCAGCCGTAAGAGCCAACAATAGGTTCTCCGTGATGAACTGTCGCGCCAACCGCAAGCGGGTCGCTCCGAGCGCCGAGCGCACGGCAAAGTCTCGCTGTCGCGTTGTAACCTGGGCGAGCAGCAGGTTCGCCACGTTTGCACAGGCCACCACTAACAAGAATCCGACCGCGACGAAAATCATTTCCAGAGCGCTGCGAACATTTCCGACCATGTATTCCTGCTGCGGAATGGTGGCGAAATCTACGGCATCCATTTCCTTGCCGTACTCTTGTTTGAGTTGTTTACCGATCGTGCTAACTTCGGTCTTCGCTTGTTCAATCGTGATGTTGGGACGCAGCCGGGCAACGACGCTCCAGTTGTGAGCCGAGCGCGACACTTCCTGCGGAAATAACTCTCGCGGGATCCAAACCTCGGCTTCTTGTGGGAAGGCAAAACCGGGGGGCATGACTCCGACAACTGCGACGCTCTGATCCATCAACCGTAACGTTGCTCCGGCCAAGTCTGATTTTCCGCCCAGCAATCCTTGCCACAATCCATAGCTGACCACGGCTACCGGCGGGCCGCCTCGCTTGCTCTCTTCGGAAAGAAAGGTGCGACCAACGATTGGTTTGACGCCCAGCAAGTTAAAGAAGTCGCCAGACACCCAGAAGATTTGAGCGCGAACTGGCTCACTGCCTCCCGTGACGGTGGTTAAGTCTCCACCGTATTGAGCGATGGCCTCGAGTGTCCGACTGCGGGCGCGAACGTCGAGATAATTCGGCTCGGCAAAGGCTATTTTCACGCCGCTCGGATTGACCTCACGCAGTTGCACGAGTTGTTCGGCGTGGGGATATGGCAAGGGCCGCAGCAAGACTCCATCCACGACACTAAAGATCGCCGTAGAGGCGCCAATACCGAGTGCGAGTGTAATGACGGCGATGGCGGTGAACCCCGGCCGCTTCGCGAGGCTCCGAATACCATAGCGAATGTCTTTGATTAATGTGTCCATAGGTCATTCACCTAAACTGGAAGCGCAAGCGTCTCGCCTGCTGGTGGATATGGGCCAATGTTTGAAGAAAGAAGGCAGTAAGTCTACTCGCTTCAGTCACTTTATCGCTAGGCATTTTCCAATAGGATTTCGGAAAATTCCAGAACACAACCGGAATGGACTTAACGCTGAAGGCGTTCGCGAATTTCAACGGCGGATTGCGCTTTGGCAACACTGGGAAAACGGATCCACGAAATCACACGAACTTACACGAAAGCCCTTCGTGGTTTTTCGTGTGCCTGGGTTCGTGTGATTCCTTTACAATTGACGGCGACCAGACTTTTTACGAATTCGGCGCCTTTCGAGGGTTTTGAATCGGCGTAATCTGTGGACAAGCCTACCAGAGTTATCAATTCTCTTGCTTCTCGGTACTTAATTATTTAGAAACTACATTCTGGCTCGCACCGCCTGACCGCCAAGGCAAGAAATCGCAGAGCGGCCCCAGATCGATTCAAGATGGAGGTAACGTGGTAGGAATCTCAGGAAATTGGCGCGATGGAGTCGTGGGGGTCGGAGTCGTCTGCCTCGTGATGATTCTTGGTCTCCAATTGCTGTTGTCGGTAAGGCGACAATCTCAAACCTGGGATGAAGCCAACCACATCTTTGCCGGCTATAGATCCTGGACTCACGCAGATTTTGGGCTCAATCCAGAGCATCCCCCAATGTTGAAACTGCTGGCGACAGTCCCGCTATTCTCGTCGCCGCTGAAAACGCCTAAGTTAGAGGACCGCTACTTTAAAGAAGACGCATTTCTGGGTGGCAAAGATTTCCTCTATCAGAACGACGCGGACAAGATCCTGCTCCTCACTCGTATGGCAGCGGCAACACTCACCCTGCTGTTGGCCCTACTGGTGTTCATGGGGACTAAGGAAATCTTCGGAATGGGCGCAGCTTTTGTTGCCCTCGCACTCCTGGCATTCGAGCCAAACCTGCTGGCCCATGGAGCACTTGTCACGACCGACGCGGGGCTTTCCTGTTTCATGTTCGCCAGCATTTACGCTTTCTACCGTTACGTGAAAGCTCCATCACTCTGGCGCCTGGGCGTTGTTGGAATATCAGCAGGGCTTGCGCTCGCCGTAAAACATACTGGCATTCTTGTCTTTCCCATTCTTTTACTGCTCGCGATCTGCGAAGCCGTTCGTTACCAAAAGCGCACAAGCGGTATCAAACAGGCACTCAAGCTCACCGCCTCACTGGGTGCCATAACCGTAATCGCCCTGGCGATCTTGTGGTCCTTCTATGGATTTCGTTACGCAGCGCGCCCGAACGGATTGCAGCTGAATCCGCCCCTGACCGAGTATGTGCAGGGACTAAAACCTCATGAGACCTGGATCATTTCCACGATGGCGCGATGGCACGTTTTGCCGGAGTCATATCTTTACGGATTGGCGGATGTACGGTTAACCGCCGAGTATTACACCAGTTTTCTATTAGGAAAGATTTATGCCCACGGAGTCTGGTTCTATTTTCCCGTCGCCTTCTTGATCAAATCAACGCTCGGCTTTCTTGCACTGTTGTTATTGACTGTTGCAGCTATTGCAACTCGCCGGCTGAATTGCTGGAGGGAGATCTTATTTTTGGTCATCCCGCCAGCCTTCTACTTACTAGTGGCAATAAGCGTCGGGATGAACATCGGAGTGCGCCACATCCTGCCGGTTTATGTCTTCCTCTCGGTGCTCATTGGAGGTGCAGCCTGGGCGTTGATTCGACAGAATCGTAGATGGGCTTATGTGGTTGTGATGCTTTTGCTTTTACACGCGGGTTCTTCCTTGCGAACGTTTCCCACCTATATTGCTTACTCAAACGAACTATGGGGAGGACCATCGCAAACATACAAGTACCTGACGGACTCGAATGCCGACTGGGGACAGCAACTCAAGGCGACGAAGCAATATCTGGACCAGCGTGGAGTCAAAGATTGCTGGTTTGTTTATTTTGCCGAAGGCGTAGCTGAGCCGAGCTACTATGGAATACCGTGCAAGCCTCTGCCCACGATAAGCACCCTCTGGTTAAACCTGCCAATCGAGGTTCCGCCCTCGATAGAGGGACCGGTGCTGATCAGCGCGAGCAACCTATCAGGCGTCGAATTTGGACCCGGCTCTCTTGATCCGTATGGACAATTCAAGCAGCTAGTGCCTACCGCGAAGATCGAACATGGTGTTTTTGTGTTCGATGGTCATTTCGACGTACCACTCGCATCAGCATTAAGTCGAATGCAGAAGGCTCAGAACTATCTCGTTACGAAGCAACCTGAGCAAGCCCTGGCGGAGGCGCAGGTGGCGGTGACGCTGGCGCCGAACGCTGTACAGACGCAGATGATGTTGGGAGATGTTCTTGGAGCAATGGGACATGCTGAGCAGGCCCGCTCGGCATACGAGAAAGCGCTGGTACTGGCAAAGACAATAGAGCCGGAATTCCAAATACGTTCAATTCCCAGCATCGAGCAGAAGCTTGAGTCGGTTCCTAAAGTTCGACTGTGAAGTCTTATGAGATGTTCGTGGTAGCGTCGGATCGTTGAATAGCGCAGTTGGGAAGGGGGCAGTCGCCAGAGTCAAGGTTCGGAAGAGACTCAAGCCGCCCCCGCTCAAGTTTGAATGCCATTCAATCAAGCCATAAACTGCACTGACAAGTTAATTCAATGATGAAGCCTGGGAAACTTGAGCGGGGGCGCGTTGAATCTTCCGAATCTTGACTCTAGCGACTGCCCCCTTCCCAACTGCGCTATTCAACGATCACCTCGAGAGCGCGGCACAATTCAGTTTAGACCTCAAGGAGGTTACCATGCGTTACTTCTCAATCCTCTTGATTTCCCTTTTTATACAAACCTCCGCTGCGCACGGGCAGGAGTTAACTTCGGCAGACGAGTACTCACAACGAGGCATTGCCCGCTTTGAAAAGAATGATCTCGATGGCGCGATTGCCGATTTTACAAAAGTGATTGAAATGAACGGCAAAGACCAGGAATTTTGTTACTACTTTCGCGGCATGGCACATTATCGGAAGGGCAATCCCAATCAGGCAATCGTTGATCTAAGCAAAGCCATAGCTATCAAAGCTGATCCGCGATTCTTCGATGATCGGGGGAACCTTTTGGCCAAACAGGGCGAACTCGATCGAGCAATCGCTGATCTTAATAAGGCCATCGAGATCGCGCCGCAATACGCGAAAGCCTATGGCGATAGAGGCCTTGTTAGACTGATGCGGGGCGAGGCCACGGATGCGGAACTGGACTTCAAGAAGTGCTTTGGACTTAATAGTGCACTTGAATCTCAATTCAGGGCGGCCGCCAATCAAGTCAAACAACGAGCCGTTTCACGTTATTTGCACGAAAAGCCTTCCGACCTGGAGATCATAAAATTTAGTTGGACAGAGGCGCCTTCAAAGGTACTGATTGCTCCTTCATCGGCTGCCATTCCTATTACTACATCACCCGTGAGTCCAACTGGCACCCGTGTGTTGGCGGACCCAAATGCGAAGGGTGAGCCTGGTCCTGCCGAGATTTTAAATCCCTCGGGAGCAGCTGTGTCTTCGCCTAGGAGCTCCGAGGAAGAGAATACGCGAGATGTAATCGCCTACAAATTCGCTGTCTCGATAAGAAATACGGGCAGCAAAACAATCGTAGGTTTCAAATGGGCATACTTTTTCGAACCCAAAGACCCGGCCCGTGAAGGGTTGGCTTACCTTTTTACGACTAAGACGAACATCTTGCCGGGGAAAGAAAAGACATTGAACGACTCAATCACTTCCAGCAGTGGCCCAAAGGGTTCGACTAAGATGCCCAGTAAACATAATCAAGCACTCTTCAATGAACGATTAGCCATACTTCGGCTGGATTATTCTGATGGAAGTTCATGGCAAAGCGCTGCGGATGTCGGCGGGCAGCAGAAAACAACTCCACCTCACTAGGCGGAGTCAGGCCTATTGCTTTTCATTTCGGTCGGCAGAATAGCGCGAGTAACGAACGCCGAGCTTCCACACTCCGACGATGTCTCTGGTCGCCTTAATATTTACGGTCGGATCACCGCTAATTAGCAGCAGATCGGCGCGTACTCCTACCGCGATCCGCCCGCGGTCATGAAAGCCGAAAGCGCGGGCTGGTTCCGAAGTTGCCGACGCCAGGGCCTCGAGCGGCGTGAGGCCTGAGAGCACCAGCAACTCCAACTCGTGGTGGAGGCTTAGACCGTGAGCCATGCCCGGGCCGGGGGCATCGGTACCTGCGAGGATGGAAACGCCGGCGCGTCGAAGAGCAGATACCGCTGCTTCAGCATTCGCAAGTCGCAGGTTCGCCCCAAAACCCGGAGGGAACTTCATCTCGAGAGAGCGTCTCATTGACGCCGTGATATATGGACTCACTTTAGGCTGGTCCTGCCACCAGGGTTTTGAGGAAGTTTCGGTCAGCGCTTCGACGACGCTCAGCGTAGGAATGACGAAGACGTGGTGCTCGGCGGCAAATGTGGCGAAGCCGGGCTCGGGCACCGAATCCGCGAAGATGTGCGCCAGGCCATCAACCCCGGCGGCAATGGCGTCGCGAGCGTCGCGCTGCGTCGTGACGTGGATGACGACCAGTCTGTTGCGCCTGTGGGCCGCGGCGACCACGTCTTCGAGCTGCTGCTTTGTAAACGTTGGAAACGCGTGCTCGTAAATGATCTTGATGTAGTCCCCGCCCTCTGCGATCCGGGCGTCGACGAATGCCTGCACGTCATCACCTGGGCCAAGAGTCGGAAACGGAGGGCCGCCCATTTGGGTCGGGTGGCCGCGTGGAACGGTGATGCCGGTGCCCGCCGTACGCAAATCGGCGACGTCCTTAATGCCATCGGCAGTGATCTTGTTCCGCAGCGCCAGGCTCGCATCGGAGCCCCACATTTCGAGCTCTGTCGTGACGCCGAAGTTCAAAGCATCACGAAGGAATTGCTCTCCCTGCGAAATACCAAGATGCACGTGCGCATCGATGAGACCGGGCAAGAGCGTTTTACCCTTGCCAGCGATTACTTCTGCGAATGAAGGGATCGGGATGTCCTGACCGACAGCACGAACCATACCATCGCGAACGAGGACGGTCGTGCTGCGAATCAGACGCGAACCGTCAAAGACGTCTACGTTGCGAAAGACGAGAGGTTTCTCGGACTGCTGAGCGGGGATGGAACCAGGTAGTGCCCAGAGGACCAGAAGACTCGCGAAAGCCGCCGTTAACGATCTCAATTGTCTGTTTGAACAATGCATGCATCGACTCTTTTCGCATTTCAGAATGGTGTGGCCATCAGGTGAGAAGACACGGCCAACAGTTGATTTCACGCTTGGCTAGACAATTTGTTTCACTAATCGCACAAGAATCTTAATCATTTGAGCGCCTTTAGGTTGCATTCTGGAACGTACGCTCGCCAATCAGCGTTCGACTATGAAGTCTTATGAGATGTTCTCGGTAGCGTCGAATAGAGTATCGATGACCCGACGCTACCGCGTGACGGTACTGACTTCATGACACGTGAGATGTGTCCTTTATAGTGCGGCTTTTGTGCCATCGGCAAAACCTTTGGCAGTTGCGACTGGACGATTCAAGCCAAGTAAATTCGCAGGTCGGGAAGGGGGCAGTCATTAGCTTTCAAGGTGCGATAGATTCAAGACGCCCCCGCTCAAGTCTCAGAAGCTTCAATCAGAGAATCAATCACTCAATGCAGTTAAATGGCGGCGGGTTAAATGATCGGGAGGCACTGGCATTCAAAGTTGAGCGGGGGCGCATTGTACTTACCGAAACTTGAAAATACCGACTGCCCCCTTCCCGACCTGCGAATTTATGCAGCTTGAATGAAACTTTTGGCAGTATTCACTCTCGATGACGAAATTCCAGGGTGACGAGCTTCATTGACACAATAATTCCTCGACGCACTTTCTCATGCTTTGTAATGATTTGAGCTGTGCTGCAGTTAATTCAAACTCCATCGGCCCTAAGAAAATCTGTGCCTTCTTGCCTCCGGCCAGTTGCAGGAACTGGCGATAAGAAATCTCTTGAGATATGAACTCATTCACCGACTTCTCCGCATTGCTCCCCATAACCTGCAGTCACCAGCCTTGTCTTGCCTTAAATAGCTGAGTAACGAATTCGGGTTCGGTTGGTTCCATTTCGAGCGGAAGCCCTTTTGCCAACCGCCAGCGGTGAATCCATGACAGGCCTTTCATCACCTGCGCGTCTGGCAGCCGGTACGCTTTGTCCTTCAGTGCGTCTGCCAATGAAATAAACCTATACCCTCTTCGCTTCATCATGAGCACAAGGTCATCGAAATGATCGGCGTTAAGGTCATTGGCATGCAACAAAAGTGTTTGCTTGACTTCATATCCAAGTGTGTTCATTGAAAGCTTTTCGAAGAAATCAAATACGCTTTCCATATACGGAACGTATGCCTCAGCCAATCGTTTCATGGTGTCTTTGTCCCCGCGAACTTTAGCGTCACCATAAAGAGCAGCAAATATGAAATCGTTGTTATCAATAGTTACAGGGGCAATCGTATATCCGCGCGCGGCAAGAAACCGTTCAAGTCCTCTTTTGTATTCGATTGTAGGTCCGGTTTGGAGCTGGGTATGACGGAAATACCTCAGCTTCATGCCTCTTTCGGCAAGCAGCTTTTTAGTAACCGTTTCTCCGCGAATTACGTCCTTTTTGTACGTTTCCAGCGGTACCGTGTCGATACTAATGTGCGAGAAGGTGTGATTGCCCAACCCAAGGCCGGCATCCAACCACATGCGAAGCAGTGCAGTGCGCTGCTTCAGCTCTCCATTGGCATACAACTTATTCTCATTCACGAATCCGATGGCTGGAACATTGTTTGATTTTAAGCTCTGGAGCAAACGCGTGGTGATATCAGTCAACCTTTTCAAGTCGCCATTGCCATACGAAGACGGTAAATCATCGAAAGTGACCGCAACCTCTCGATGAGCGTTGACGCCAGGTGTTATGTTTTTGGCAGGTGTAAGCGCGGACAAAAGGAATAGACCAAAGCAAATGACAATAACTCCGACCTTCTTTTTCACAAGCTCTTCCTCCCTTCAAATTCGCGAGTGTGTTACCAACGATCTATTAGAAAACGCCAGCGTTATAGTGTTGTTTCGTGTGGATTCGTGGATCGCCTTATCAATCGAGGCAAAACGAAGTTCGCAAACCCAATCTCGAACCATTGTGACGTTTGTCCCCACGCGGCTTTGCACAAAAACTCCTGACTACCGCCACGTGGAGCGCGATCAGTACAGTACCGCGAGCGAAGCGACCGGATGTTGCGCTTCAACTAACTAATT
>Ga0137403_10000045_pt1 | contig 128937 bp, 118 predicted proteins | sample CZOMad2_1_16fung_FD_122057 | JGI IMG/M metagenome (GOLD analysis project Ga0137403, IMG submission 122057) | Vadose zone soil fungal communities from Angelo Coast Range Reserve, California, USA - CZOMad2_1_16fungal (Hybrid Assembly) | ecosystem: Environmental > Terrestrial > Soil > Vadose... | reverse complement strand
ATTCCGACGAGGAAACAAGTCGTCCAGACGAAGCGGTGCGCCAGAATCTGGGACGCGGAAATGTTTGTGAAAAGTTTCCAGTAAACCGGAATCAATCCCCACGTGCCGAAAGCGGCGACGCCCGCGATGAGCCCGGAACGATCCTCCTGCGCGACGGAAGAGTGCTTTGCCGCGGGTGGCATCGAATCCTATTTCACGCTTCGCGCTCGACGGCAACTTTCGTAGAACGGCGCGACATTGTATTGGTTAGGCCGATGGCAATGGACGCGCGGAAATTTTTCAGCGAGCTGAAGCGGCGCAAGGTTTATCGCGTGGCGGCGGGATACGCGGTCCTGGCCTGGGTGCTGATCCAGATCGCGACCCAGGTCCTGCCATTCTTCGAGATTCCAATCTGGGGAGTGCGGCTCGTCATCGTCGCGCTGATTCTCGGATTTCCGGTTGCCCTTTTTCTTTCGTGGGCGTTCGATCTCACGCTGGGTGGAATCGTCCGCACCGAAGATCTTGACGAAACGAAAGCGCCGCGGCGGCCTGTGAAATTGCCGCCGCCGGAAAAAAGCATTGCCGTGTTGCCATTCGAGAACCTGAGCGACGACCAGCAGAACACGTATTTCGGCGACGGCATCCAGGACGACATTCTTTCCAATCTGGCGAAGGTTGCGGACTTGAAGGTGATCAGCCGCACCAGCGTGCGGCAATATCGAACCGGGACGCGGAACGTGCGCGAGATCGGCGAAGCGCTCGGGGTCGCTTACGTCATGGAGGGAACGGTGCGGCGCGAATCAAAACGGGTGCGGATCAATGTTCAGCTCATTGATGCGCGAACCGACCTGCATGTTTGGAACGACACGTTCGATCGCGAGATCACGGATTTGTTTGCGCTCCAAACGGAGCTGGCCCGGCGGATCGCGTTTGCGCTTCGGGCGAATCTTTCGCCACAGGAAAAAGAGAGGCTCCAGAAGCATCCGACGAGCGATCTGGACGCCTACGATTTGTTTCTCCGGGCGCGGGATCTATTTCGCTGGAGCGGCTCCGGCGACCCGCGCGAAAACGGGGAGCGCGCCTTGCGATTGCTCGACGAGGCGATCGCGCGGGATCCGAACTTCGCGCTCGCGCATTGTCTCGCCTCACGGTTCCACTGCGAGCTGTATTGGTTTGGATACGATCGAACGCGGCCGCGACTGGCGTTGGCGAAAGTCGCGGCCGATACGGCATTGCGCTTGCGCCCGGATTCGAGTGAGGCGCGGCTCGCGCTCGCCTACTACTATTACTATGGCTACCGCGATTACGAGCTGGCCCGGACCGAGGTCGCGATCGCGCAGGACGTCGCTCCGAGCAATGCCGAAACGTGGGAAGCCGCCGGCGCCATCGCTCGTCGCCAGGGCCGCTGGGAAGACGCCGTCAAGAACTTCGAAAAAGCAAAGGAGCTCGATCCGCGCAACGCTTCCGTTTTGTGGGACGTCGCGGAAACCTACGCCTGTCTCGGTCGCGACGCCGAAGCAGTGGACGGATTTTCGGTCGGAACGGAAGTTAACCCCGAGGCGCACTTTTTTTCCGTCGCGCGCGCGGCGATTGCGCTGCGAGCCGAGGGAAATCTGGAACCACTTCGGACTGTGCTTCGGGCGATCCCGGCGCATTTTGATCCGGGCGGCGGCGTCACAAACATAGCGTTGCGCGTCTATCTCGCGTCGCGCAATTACGACGAGGCGGAACGCTGGCTCAGGAAGTCGCGCGACGACAGGTTTAACGATATTGGCGTCGGGGGAGCGGGCGCGATTCTCGACGGGTATGCATTTCCTCGATCGTGGTACGAAGGTCTGATTGCTCGCGGTCGCGGCGATAGTGAGTCCGCGCAATCGGCTTTCGCATCCACGCAAAAAACTGTGGAAGACGACCTCGCGAAATCTCCCGACGACGCGGAGTTGGTCGCGATGCTCGGGTTGGTGCTTGGGATGCGCGGCCGGAAAGAGGAAGCAATTGCCGCCGGACATCGGGCCGTCGAGTTGCTGCCAATTTCGAAGGACGCTTTCGACGGTCCGCTTATCGCAACGAAGCTTGCGGTGATTTACGCCCAGGCGGGCGAACCCGCTCGCGCCATGGTGTTGCTGGAGGAATTAGTCAATCTCCCCAATGGACTGACGCTTGGCGCGTTGCGCATCGAGCGCGAATGGGATCCGCTCCGGAACCATCCGCGGTTCGCCAAACTGCTCGCGTGATTGTCCGCTATTTCGCCGGCGTCGCGTCCGGCTGCGCGCGAAAGAGCGGGATGAAATCGAGAAATCCTTCTTCTCTGAGTTTTTCCGCCGGAATGAAATGCAAGGCGGCTGAGTTCACACTGTAGCGACGCTTGGCCGGCGGCGGGCCATCATCGAAAACATGGCCGAGATGCGAATCGCTTTTCTTCGCCCGAACTTCGGTTCGGACCATGTTGTAACTGTTGTCGACTTTTTCCACGATGTGCTCGGGGCTGATTGGTTTTGTGAAACTGGGGAAGCCAGTGCCGGCATCGTATTTGTCGAGTGAGGAAAAGAGCGGCTCGTTCGTGATGATGTCGACGTAAAGGCCGGGCTTATGGTTGTCCCAATGCTGATTGTGGAACGCCGTCTCGGTTCCGTTCTCGCGCGTAACGTGGAATTGCTCGGGATTGAGCTTGTGGCGCAGCTCCGCATTGGAAGGGACCGGAAATTCGTCGGGATGCGTCTTGGGCGCAATCTTCTTGTCCTGCGAATAGCTCCACCAAACGATGCCGATCGTGACGAGAACAGCCGCGAGGAGTCCGACCAGCAACGTGAGCTTGGAGGACACCGACGGCGGATGATGGATTCGTGTCATGGCGAGCCGGTAGCATTAATTGGAAAACGCATTTCCGCCAGTCGCCAACGAGACTTTTTCTTAACAGGTTGAGCCGCGTCCGGCTTCGGGCACTCGAATGTAACGGCGGAACGCGATCAACCCGATCGGTGCAACGGATGCCGCCAGCGCGAAGATCAACCACATCAAATTCGAACGGCGCGGTCCCTCCGCCGGACAGAACGCCGCCAGGATCCAACCGCTCGTGCCGACAAGTAGTTTGCCGACAAGAAACGGAAGGTAGGCCAGCGCGCCGTAGGACGCTTCCTGTCCTTCCGGCGCGATCGCCGCGGCATATTCGTAAACGCGCGGCGAGTAGAACGCTTCGCCGACAGAAAAAACGGCGAGGTAAAACGCCGTCATCACATAGTAGGGATGAATCGCGCCGGTCAGTCGCAGATAACCATGGCCGAGGGCACTTCCGACGGAGCTGTTTGCCATCGGCACGAACCATTCTGTAGGCAACGCCATGATGAAAACGCCCGCGGCGCAAATCGCGCCGCCAATGATCACCATTCGATACGACGCGATGCGTTGGGTGAGAGCGCCGATCAACGGAGCGAGCACGATGATGAGAAGGGAATTGATCCCTGCCAGTTTTCCAACCGGTGCATGCAACCCCATTTCGCGATCGCCAAACGTCGGGAAGACATAATCCATGATCAGAAAAATCGCTTTCAAAAATCCGATGAAGAGAAAGAACATCAGTAGCCGATAGAATCCTGATTGACCGATCAAGCGCCGGAAAAGCGTGATTGTATCGTTCGCGCTTTTCTTCACTGTTTGCGCGATTCCGTTCCAAAGCCCGGAAGTTGATTGTCGATCTTGTACCTGGTCTTCGGCATCGGACCGTTCTGCGCGGCGTCGCAAAAAATAAATAGTCGGGAAGAGCAAAATCTCGAGCGCGAGACTCACACCGAAGAGCTGTTCATGCGGTGTTGGGTGAAATCCTCCGATGCTCAGTTGAAAATCGAGAGAGCGAATGAAATCGAAAATGTAACCAGCTACGAAATAGCCAACATTCATGAGCGCGTAGATGATCGAGAACGCCATCGAGCGTTGCGCCGTCGTGGAATAGACTCGCGTTGCGGCGAGCAAAACCGGTGTCCCGAGCGCTTCGCCAACCGCCAGGGGCAACATGCCGGCGATCAAGGCCAAGGTTGGATTGGTCGTCAGGATCATCACACTGCGCGCGAAGGTGCAGACAGCTGCGCCGAGAAAAAAAGTGCGGCGTAAACCGATCGCATCCGTTATCGAACCGGCTAGCAGCGTGAACACCGTCATCGCCGGCGCCCAAACCCAGCCAACCAACCCCGTCGCTGCTTGATCACTGAAACCGAGGTCCTTCGACAGCCACAGGACCATGGTCTTGTTTGTGACCGAATAGGCCGTGTAGATCAGCAACTTGATCAGGAACGTCAGCCAGAGCTCGCGTCGGGCACCGAAGATCACCGTGAACTTCCCGACAAAGCCGGGCATTGGCGGGATGATTTCTTCGGCCGGTTGTTCGGTTGTGGTGCTCAGGTTGGGAAAGCTTTTACACCATGTTGGCGATGAAATCTCGGCCGTCGAATGGCGCCAGGTCGTCGAGCTTTTCGCCGGTGCCGACAAACCGCGTGGGCAGCCCGAGCTCTTCTTGAATCGCGATCACGATGCCGCCTTTGCCGCTGCCATCGAGCTTTGTGACAATCAGTCCGGTGAGGCCGATGGCCTGATGGAATTCGCGCGCCTGGGAGAGTGCGTTGCTGCCGGTCGTGGCGTCCACGACGAGCAATGTTTCGTCGGGCGCTTTCTCGTTTTGTTTCGCCAGACTGCGTTTCACTTTCGCCAGCTCCGCCATCAAATTGCTTTTCGTGTGGAGCCGGCCGGCGGTGTCGCAAAGAAGGAACTCGATGTTCTTCCGGTCGGCGGCTTCATACGCTTCGTAGCAAAGCGCAGCCGGGTCGGCGTTGTATTGTCCGCGGATCATTTCCACGCCGAGCCGTTCCGCCCAAACTCCGAGTTGCTCGATCGCCGCGGCGCGAAAAGTGTCCGCCGCCGCCAGCATCACGCTGTGGCGATTGCGTTTGAAATAATGCGCCAGCTTCGCGGTCGACGTTGTCTTGCCGGTTCCATTCACGCCGACGATCAGCAACGCTTTCGGCCGCGCCGGGTGCGGTGTGATCGGCAGCGGCGCCATCGGCAGAATCCGCCCGATCTCGTCGCGCGCGACTTCCGCGATGTCGTTCGACGTAATCGTCGTTCGCTGCGCGCGATCTTGGAGCGCTTCGATAATCCGCAACGTCATCGGCACGCCGAGATCGGCGCGGATAAGCATCGCTTCCAGTTCGTCCCAATCGACGGGACGGCCGGTAAATTTCTGGACGAGTGATTTGAGGAAATTCATTCCGCAGGTTCGGACTTGGGCGGCGCGGCTTCGCGCAATGGCCGGCTGAGATCGTCTTTCACGCGATCGAGAATGCCATTGACGAAGCGCCCCGAGTCCGGTCCGCCGAAAGTTTTCGCCAGCTCGATGGCTTCATTAATGGAAACAACCGGCGGGATGTCTTCGCGGTAAAGCATTTCGTAAATCGCGAGCCGCAAAACGTTGCGATCCACGGCGGAGATCCGGCGAAAATCGTAGTTCTCGCAGTATTTGCGGATGCGCTCGTCGATCTCGGGCAGGTGCGCGATCATTCCGTCGATCAGCGGCTGCGCGAATTCGCGGACGCGATTGGGCGCCGGACAAAATTCCCAGAACTCGTCCATCTTTTCCGGCGCGCCCCCGCCGTGAAGGTCGCGCCAGAAATGGAATTGGACGGCGGCCTGCCGTGCTGCGCGCCGTTTGCCCATACCCTATTTCGCGCGCAAATCGTCCAGCACTTCGCCGACGGTCACCGCGGCGCGCGCTGCTTCTATGCCGCGATTGATTTTCGAACCGAGGCAACGTTCACGGGCTTGCGCTTCGGTTTCGAGGCTGAGGACCGCGTTGATTATCGGGATGCCGTAATCGATCGCGATCTGTTGCAGAGCGTCGGTCACCGACCGGGCAAGATTTTGGGCGTGGCTCGTTTTGCCCTGCAGAATCACGCCGAGCGCCAAAATCGCGTTGGCCTTTTTCCGCAACGCGATCTCGCGCACGACGACTGGGATCTCGAACGCGCCCGGTACTTGATGGATGAAAATGTCCGCCGCCGGCGAGAGCGCACGCAATTCAGCCACGGCGTGATCGACCAGCCCCTGGACGTAGGGCCGGTTGAATAAACTCGCGACGATCGCGAAATGCTGTTTGCGCCCGGACGCGCGCGGGCGAGGCGGAGCATGTTTCGGCATTTTAAAGCGCGTGCCCCATTTTGGTCCGCTTCGTTTCGAGGTAACGCGCGTTATGGGGGTTGGCCTCGCTTCGAATCGGCACCTGCTCGACCATCTGAATTCCGTAGCCCTCCAGGCCGACGACTTTCTTGGGATTGTTCGTCAGGAACCGGAACTTGCGGACGCCGAGATCGAAAAGGATTTGCGCGCCGAGTCCGTAATCGCGCAGATCGGTCGGGAACCCGAGCCGCGCATTTGCTTCCACCGTATCGAGCCCCTGTTCCTGCAACTTGTAAGCATGAATTTTCGCCGCGAGCCCGATACCGCGTCCTTCCTGCCGCATGTAAACAAGAACGCCGTTTCCTTCATCGGCGATCTGGCGCAGGGCGGCGTGCAATTGATTTCCGCAATCGCAGCGCCGCGACCCGAACACGTCGCCGGTAAGACATTCGCTGTGGACGCGCACCAGCGTGGCGCGGTTCTTCGAGATCTTGCCTTTGACCAGGGCGAGATGATGCGCGCCGTCGAGCTTCGACCGGTAAAGATGCAGATCGAAATCGCCGTAATCGGTTGGCAGTTTCACCACCTGCTCGGCTTCGATGAGTTTCTCCGTGAGACGCCGATGCGCAATCAGGCTCTGGATCGTGCAGATGCGCAGCCCGTGTTTCTTCCGGAACTCCATCAGTTCCGGGAGCCGCGCCATCGTGCCGTCGTCATGCAAAATTTCGCAAAGAACTCCGGCCGCCTCCAATCCGGCCATTCGCGCGAGATCGACCGCGGCCTCGGTGTGACCAGCGCGTCGCAGGACACCGCCATCTTTCGCGCGCAACGGAAAGACGTGTCCCGGCTGCACTAAATCGTCCGGCGTCGATTTCGGATCCGCGATGACCTGGATCGTCGCCGCTCGATCGTGCGCGCTGATACCAGTCGTCACTCCGCGCGCCGCATCCACCGACACGGTAAAATCCGTCCGGTACATCTCGCGGTTCTGCGCCACCATTCGCTGAAGGCCGAGTTGCTCCGCGCGCTCATTCGCGATCGGCACGCAGATCAACCCGCGCCCATAAGTCGCCATGAAATTCACGTTTTTCGCCGTCGCCTTCTCCGCCGCCATCACGAGGTCGCCTTCGTTTTCGCGGTCCGCGTCGTCGGTCACGATGACGAGCTTTCCCTTGGCGATGTCGCTCACCACGTCGTCGATCGTGTCGAACTCAAACGCTTCGGAAGTTTTCGTAATCATGGGCCGCTAATGTTACGCCCGTCAGAGGGGGGAGCAACTTCTGGCCGTTACTTCAGGCTGCTGGAAACGATCGCGTCCGGTTTGTAGATATCGCGATTGCTGCCTTGGAATTCAGCCTTTAGCCGCACTTTGAAATGTGCGAGGTCCACCAGGTCCCACCGAGTGAATTCCCAGCGGCCAGCCGTCTTCGGTTTGTGCTCGAACCCGACCAGCAGGTGGACCGCGTCATCGCGGACTTTGTTGGTGGTGATCTTCGGCTCGAAATAAAACGTGCGAAAGCTGCTGTCGCGGCTGCCCGCGGCGTAAAGCTTTGGGTCGAGATAAAAAACACGGTTGGTAGTTGTCTGGACGAGCCGCAGATCGGGATAACCGGAGCGTTGCACTCGTTCTTCGGCGGTGTGTGGAAAGTCGCAACGCAATCCCGGGACGCTGTTGAGCAATTCGCGGAGGAGATCTTCGAAGTGGCTGCTGACCTCATTGATGCGGGCGACGTTTTGGATCGGACTTTCCGGAGCATTCATCCGCGTCATCACTTCGTTTAGGACATCGCTGACTCGCTGAACCAACTCCCGGTCGGCTTCGGTTTTTAGATCGAGGGTTAGAACGCGCTTACCAGTCGCGGCGAACACCACCTCGCTGAACGGAATCTCACGAAGTTCGTGATCTTCCTGGAGGAGCCAGGGAATGAGAACGTCCACGGGCGCGGGTTTGACCGGCGAGATGACAGGAGTCGGTGGCTCCGCCGCGATCACCGACGAAAAGAAGCCGAGAAGCAGGTAAAACATCAATGTTCTTAGGGCAGATGAATGGGAGGTCGCGTATCGCATAACCGCAGCGTAACGCGTTGCCGCAATCGCGGAAAGGAGTTGCCGTTGAAGCTGCGAATTGTCTAATCTCAGGCAACCGTCTCCTCTAGGTATGTTAGCCCCGGTTCATCTATTCCTCCGATTCAACCGGATCGCTTCCCATGCTTGAATCCCTCGATACTCTGATCGCCTTCGTTCTGATCATGCTGGTCGTCAGCATGCTGATCACAATTTGCGTCCAGATGGTTTCGGCCGCGATGAATCTGCGCGGCAAATATCTGGGCCAGGGATTAGCCCACACTTTCGGTACCATTCTCCCAGACATGGCAAACGCCGACACGCTGGCCTGCCGGATTCTGAGCGGACGTCTTCTTTCCGATAGCAAATTCCAACGATCGTCGACTGATACTCCCACTGATGACGCGCGTAAAAATTTCCGGCGATGCGCGACCGCCGTTCGGCCGGATGAAGTTTTCGATGCGCTCCACCGCATCGCTACGGGGAGAAACCAGCACCTCGCCGATTTAAAGGGCGAGGCACGAAACCTCTTGAAAGGATTGGGTGTAAGCGACGCGGTGTTGCAAAGCGCCGAAGCCGACGTGGCCGCGGCGATCGGCAAGCCGCCGCCGAATGCGGTCAATACCGCAAAACAGATCCTGAGCACAGCCCAGGACGCGATTGCGCAGTTGTCGCCCGAGGACCGGGCCAAAATCGACGCTGCGATGAAGCCGGTCACGGATCGATTGGCTGAGCTTGATGCAAAGGCTACCCAGCAAGTGGTCGACGTGGCAAAGGCGCTGGATGACGCGTGCAAGAAGTTTAAGTACTGGTTCGAAGTCAGCCAGGAACGCGCGCAACAATGGTTCACCACCCATACCCGATGGTTTACCGTTTTCTTCGCGGTCGTTTTCGCTTTCGCACTTCAACTCGACACGGTCGAAATTTTTAAGTTCGTCTCGTCGAACAAGGCCGCCCGCGACAAGCTGGTCGCGCAGGTCAGCGCGGTGACCGGGCAGGCTGAGAAAATCGTGGGCGACGCCAAGACCGTGCTCCAGGATGCCCTGAATAATTGGCGCAACGCACTGACTGACGATGCCGCGAAGCAAGCGGTCGCATCGGTGGAAGTGAGCGCGTCCGATACGCCCGGCAAGCTTCGGCGCGACCTCAAAGCCAAACTGGGCGACAAGCCCACGACGGAAGCGTTGCTAGAGGATTTCGATCGAGCCGCCACTCAGGCTGCCGAGAAGAAGCTTGATGAGGGCGCTCAGGATTTCACAGCCCTAAAGAGCAAATTGGACGATACCGGCTTCAACCTTTTTGTCACCGACGCGGGCGGACGCTGGCATCACGGCTGGTGGACGGATCTCTGGCCACATCTTCTCGGCATCCTTTTTTCTGTGGGCTTGCTCAGTCTGGGAGCGCCCTTCTGGTTCAACGTGCTCAAGAGCCTGTCTAACCTGCGTTCGCGTGTGGCCGAAAACATTTCGACCGAACAAGAAGGCGACAAGCCAGCGCCAGGTTCAACGGCTGTGCCGAGCACTCGAAAAACTCTCGTAGCCCCGCCGACGGTTGTGCCAGCGCAATGATTCCATCAGCTTTCGTTAGCAAACACTCCTCAAAATTCCTATGGCGAAACTAAAGTTTCTCCGACGCATCCTTAACTTCGACATTCAAACGCTCGAGGACGATCCGTCCATTTTCTTCTACGAATCCGGTTTAATGATCGACGCCGACGGCGCCTATCACGCTTACCATCCCGATAATAAGTCGGGGCTCGATTACCTGGGCAACGCGGGCAAGCCCGGCAACTGGTGGGCGCTCGTCACTGATAATGGTAAGCCGAGCGGCAACCCGATCATTCAATCGGAATCCGACCCGGCACCTGGTTTCTACATCTCCACTACTTCGCTCGAAGACCCAACGAAAGATCGCACTGATCCGCGACGTTACGTCGATGCCGAGTCCATTAACTTTTTTGTCTTGCCTGGCAGGCTTGGCCTCGGCACTGAGCTGGGCGACTTCGGCATCGTGATTCGCCCCCAGTCCAATAACTATCAATACGCGATCTATGGCGATGTCGGACCCGCGCTCAAGCTCGGCGAGGGTTCGATCGCTCTGGCGGCCGCTCTTGGCATTCCATCGAATCCAAAAAGCGGGGGAATCAGTCAAGGGCTTATCACGATCGTCTTTCCCGGAACGAGCAAGGGCTGGCCGTTGACTCAGGCGCAGATCGATCAGTCTGGCGCCGATCTATTCGCGAGCTGGGGCGGGCTCGACAAAGCCAAGGCTTGCTTCCCTGATGCTGATTGGGACAGTGGCGCGCCGCCGGTGCAGATCGCAACGCCAGTTTGATTTCGCTACTGCACTTCGACAGCTTTTTCGATCAACGGCTTCACCAGCTGAAGAGATTGCTCGTTGCGCGCGTGAAGGCTGAGCAGCGGTTCGTCTTTTTCGACGCGCTCGCCAATCTTCCTGATCCCGGACACGCCCACGGCGAAATCGATCGCGTCATCGGCCGTCTTCCGGCCGCCGCCGAGAAGAAGTGAGACGCGGCCGATCGTTTCGGCGTCCATCTTCTTAACTTTGCCGGCTGACTTGGAGAGGACAGGTTGAATAATCGGAGCGCGATGCACTTCGCCGAGCTTCTCCAGCGTCGAAGCATCGCCGTCCTGCGCGTACACCATTGAAATAAATTTTTTCCAGGCAGTGCCATCCTTCAGCCAGTCTGCGAGCTGCGAGCGCTTCGCGGTTGAAACTTGTTCCGCGAGATCGAGCACCAGTTCCGCGACATCCTTCGGTCCGCCGCCTTGCAACACTTCCACGCATTCCGCCACTTCAAGCGCATTGCCCACGGTCCGACCAAGCGGTTCATCCATCGGGCTCAGAAGATGCGCGACCTTCACGCCCATCAGCTTGCCGACCGTTGTCATCGCGGCGGCGAGTTGCTCTGCTTCTTTCTTCGTCTTCATGAACGCGCCGCTGCCGAACTTCACATCGAGCACCAGCCGGTCGAGATTTTCCGCGAGCTTTTTGCTCATGATGCTCGCCACGATCAATGGTTGCGACGGCACGGTGCCGCTCACATCGCGCAACGCGTAGAGCTTTTTGTCCGCCGGGCAAATGTCCGCGGTCTGCCCGATCATGAAAACGCCGATGCTTTTCAGCTGGGCCAGCGCGCGCCGTTCGTCGATGTGAATATTGAATCCCGGAATGCTTTCGAGTTTGTCGAGGGTGCCGCCGGTAATGCCGAGGCCGCGTCCGGAAATCATCGGCACCCAGTTGTCATCGCACGCGAGCAGCGGAGCGAGCACGAGCGAAGTCTTGTCTCCGATGCCACCCGTCGAATGCTTGTCGACTTTCGGCGGTGAGGTTTTCGGGTATTCGAGGACGCTCCCGCTCTCCATCATCGCGGTCGTGAGATGTTGCGTTTCGACCGCGGTCATCCCCTGGAAAAATACCGCCATGGCCCAGGCGCTCATCTGGTAATCGGCGATCTGGCCCGAGGTAAACCCCTCGATGAGGAACTCGATTTCCTCCTTTGTGAGTTCCTTTCCGTCGCGTTTTTTTTCAATGAGGCTGGGGACGTGCATGATCGATTTTATAGCTAATTCGATGCCCTCAACTCCGATGCGACGAGAAGGGATTTTCCTACAGCCCAGGATGCCGGCAGGTCGAAATATTCAGCCAAAGTCGCGGCGACATCAGCGTAGGTCTCGCGCACGCCAAGAGGGCCGGTTCGGTCTTCGTGAAGGACAAAAAGCGGCACCTGTTCACGGGTGTGATCGCTGCCGCGATACGTCGGATCGTTCCCGTGATCGGCGGTGATGATGACCAGGTCCGGCGCCGCAATCCGCTCGAAGAATTCGCCGAGCCATTTATCGAATTGCACGAGTGCTTGCGCGTAACCGGTGACATCACGGCGATGGCCATAAAGCATGTCGAAATCGACGAGGTTAGCGAAGATCAGTCCGTCCATGAGCCGTTCCCAATTTTCGGCGATTTGCCGCATGCCCTCGGCATTACCATCGCTCGGGAATGACTCCGTGACGCCTTGCCCGGCGAATATATCGCTGATTTTGCCCACGCCGATCACCGCGCGACCGCTTTCGCTGATCGCATTGAGAATCGTGCGCGGGGGTTCCATGGAAAAATCGTGCCGGCGCGCCGTTCGCGAAAAATTTCCTTCCGGCCCGGTGAAGGGCCGCGCGATCACGCGCCCAATCCGAAAGCGATCAGCGTGTTGCCGCGCGACCGTGCAGACATCGTAGAGCCGATCGATTCGAATCACCTGTTCGTGCGCCGCGATTTGCAGAACGGAATCGGCTGAGGTGTAGAGAATCGGTTTGCCGGTCCGAACGTGTTCGGCGCCAAGTTCAGCCAGGATCGTGGTCCCACTCTGCGCATAGTTGCCGATGAACTGCACGCCGGCATCGCGCTCGATCGCGTGGACGAGTTCGTCGGGAAACCGCTCGAAGGTGGCGAACGGTTCCTCGAGAATAACGCCGGCGATTTCCCAATGCCCGGTAGTCGTATCCTTGCCGGCGGAGCGTTCCTGCATGATCCCGTAGCTGGCCTGGTAGGGCGAGACTCCGTCGAGCCGCTGTGGCGAATCGTTCTTCGGCTCAACAGAGTCTCGCCCTACCAAAGAAAGAATTTCGCTCAGGCCTAACGACTCCAGATTCGGGAGCCGCAAATCCGGCATCCGCTCCAGAAGATGTCCAAGCGTGTTCGCTCCCGCGTCTCCGTATTTTTCAGCGTCCGGTGCGCCGCCGATGCCGACGCTATCGAGAACCAGAACCAGCGCGCGCACGTGTTTACTGTAGCGGCGCTCTACGAGCGCCGAAATTGTTTTCGATTCGGCGGTCATAGACCGCCGCTACAATCCGATGGGATGCCACGCGGTCTTCATCTCGACCGTGTCGAGAATCCAATATGGATTTTCCGCGTCGGATTTTGCCCAGGCCGCCGGAGCCAGATCGCGCCGGAAATAACGCTTCACATTCAACGCCCCGCCGCGTTGCAACGCACGACCGATCGCGTCGTCACCCGATCCGTCCACGATCGCGTTCACGTCCATGTGACTTGCAAAATGCGACGCCAGCTCGGCGCGATCGCCGGCCAGCATGTTCACCACCCCGCCGGGCAAATCGCTCGTTGCGATGATTTCCGAAAACGTCAGCGCGGGCAGGGGACTTTTCGCCGAGGCCAGGACCACAGCCGTGTTTCCTGATAAAATCACCGGCGCGACCAGCGAAACCATCGCGAGCAACGGTGATTCGTCCGGACAAACTACGACGACGACGCCCGTCGGTTCGGGGGTCGTGAAATTGAAATGCGAGCTCGCCACCGGATTCACCGCGCCGAACACGGAGCTGAATTTGTCCGTCCAGCCCGCGTAATAAACCAGCCGGTCGATCGCCCGCGCGACCTCGCCCCGTGCCTGGTCGCCGCCCGGGCCGCGCGCGATTTCCTCCCGCAATTCGCCCGCGCGCATCTCCAGCATTTCCGCGGCGCGATACAAAATCTGGCTGCGCAAATACGCGCTTTGCTTGGACCAGCCGGCGAACGCCGCGCGCGCCGCCCCCACCGCGTCCCGAAAATCCTTCCGCGATGCTCGGCTGTAATTCGCCACCGTTTTTCCGTTGCTTCCTGCCGCCGGCGCCACTCGCCCGCTCTCGCTCCGGACGAACTTCCCGCCGATTAATAGTTTGTAGGTTTTTTGGACCCCGAGCCGCGCCCCGTTTTTTCGCACGAACTGAGGATTGCGCATTGTCCGAAAAAAGAAAATGCTAAACGAACGTCTCTCGCGGCCCGTGGAAAAATCCGACAAAATCTTCATCGCGGGCCATCGTGGCCTCGTTGGCAGCGCGCTCGTTCGAAAGCTCGAAGAGAGCGGTTTCACCAATCTTGTCACCCGGGATCGCGCGAACCTGGATCTGCGTAACCGTGAGGCCGTCGACCGTTTCTTTGCGACGGAGAAACCGGCCCTGGCCGTGCTCGCGGCCGCGAAAGTTGGCGGGATCAAGGCGAACAACGATCTGCCGGTCGAGTTCCTCATCGACAATCTCCAGGTGCAGAACAATGTCATTCGGGCCGCTCACGAAAACGGCGTTCGCAAGCTGTTGTTCCTTGGCAGCTCCTGCATTTATCCCAAGCACGCGCCGCAACCGATCCCCGAAAGCGCGCTGCTGAGCGGACCACTCGAGCCGACGAACGAAGCTTACGCCATCGCCAAGATTGCCGGCATCAAACTCTGCCAGGCTTACCACCGCGAGTACGGCGCGAATTTTATTTCCGCGATGCCGACGAATCTCTATGGGCCTAACGACAATTTCGATCTCGTCTCATCCCATGTTCTCCCTGCGCTTTTGCGCAAGGCGCACGAGGCGAAACAAGAAGGCGCGCGTGAATTAGTCGTCTGGGGGTCCGGGAATCCGCGGCGCGAGTTTCTCCACGTCGACGATCTCGCCGCTGCCTGCGTTTTCCTTCTCGAGAAATACGACAGCCCCGAGATTATCAACGTCGGCTGCGGCGAAGACATCTCGATCCGCGAGCTGGCCGAGTTGATTTGCGACATCGTCGGTTTCAAGGGCGAGCTCGCCTGGGACGAAACCAAGCCCGATGGCACGCCGCGCAAGCTGCTCGATGTTTCGAAAATCCACGCGCTCGGCTGGCGGCATCAGATCGGGTTGCGCGAAGGCATCACCCGGACTTACGAATGGTTTCTGGAAAACAAGACGTGAAAACGCCGCGCGTAGGCGTGGTCGGCGTTGGCCACATCGGGAAGAATCATGCGCGCCTGTATGCCGAGATCGCGCGCACCCAGTTCACCGCGATTTACGATACGGACCGCGCTGTCGCGGAGCAGCGAGCCGCTGAGTTTGGCGTCAAAGCCGTCGCGTCGCTGGACGAGTTTGCGGAAATGGTCGACGCAGCTTCGATCGCCACGCCGACGAACACACACTTCGAGATTGCCCGTGATCTCCTCACGCGCGCCAAACATTTGCTCGTCGAGAAACCGATCGCGGACGATACCGCGCGGGCGAGCGAACTCGCCGAGCTGGCCGCGAGCCGCGGCCTCGTTCTCCAGGTGGGTCACGTCGAACGTTTCAATCCAGTCCTGAGCGCCCTCGAAAAACGCCTGACCAATCCGCGTTTCATCGAAGCGCACCGGCTCTCGCCCTATCCAAATCGCAGCACCGATATCGGGGTCGTCCTCGATCTGATGATCCACGATTTGGAAATCATTTTGCACCTGGTGCGTTCGCCCGTTCAGGCAGTCGACGCCGTCGGCGTGCCCGTTCTCAGTCGGGGTGAAGACATCGCGAACGCGCGCATTCGTTTCGAGAACGGCTGCGTGGCCAATATCACCTCGAGCCGGATCAGTCCCGAGCAAATGCGCAAGATCCGCGTCTTCCAGGAGGACGTTTATCTCTCGCTCGATTACCAAAACCAGAGCGGCGAAATGTATCAGCGCACGCCGGAAGGATTGAAGCGCGAGGCGGTGGAGATCGAACCCGGAGAGCCGTTGAAACGCGAGCTGGCCGCTTTCATCGAATGCGCCGCCACCGGTCGCACCCCGAAAGTTTCCGGTTTCCAGGCTGCCGCCGCTCTTGAGCTCGCCGTCGACATCACTCGGCGCATCAATTCGGTTTCGCGTGACTAAACGAATTTATTTCGTCGCGGGCGAAGCGAGTGGAGACGAACATGGCGCCGCCTTGATGCATTCGCTGCGGGGCCTTGCGCCCGACAGTGAATTCCATGGACGCGGCGGCCCGCGCATGAAGGCGATTGCCGGCGACGCGTTCAGCAACTGGATCGATGCCGCGGCGGTCGTGGGCCTGTGGGAAGTGGTCAAGCATTACGGATATTTCCGGAAACAATTCGCCGAGGCGCTCGAGGAAATCGCAACCACGAAGCCAGATGCCGTCGTTCTCATCGATTATCCCGGCTTCAATTTGCGGATCGCGCGGACTCTCCGCCGGCGAGCGCCGGATTCGAAAATCATTTATTACATCAGCCCTCAGGTGTGGGCCTGGAATCGCGGACGCATCGCCCACATGGCGCGCTACCTCGACCTGATGCTCTGCATCTTTCCGTTCGAAGCGGAGCTGTATAACGCCTCGGGCCTGCGCACGATTTTCGTCGGCCATCCGATGATCGAGAACCTTGCGAAGCGTCGGACCGGGGAAATGCGCGATCCGGATCTCATCGGCCTTTTTCCGGGAAGCCGCTCGCGCGAAGTTAAAAAAATCCTCCCGGTGTTGTTGGAAACGGCTCGCGAAATCGTCGCGCGCCGTCCGGCGACTCGATTTGAAATCGCTGCCGCCTCGAATGCGCTCGCGCGGGAAATCGAAAGTCTCTGGCGCGGTTTCGCTCTGCGTGATCGTGTCCGCATCGTGACTGCCGACAGCTCTGGCACGATGCAACGTGCCTTCACCGGAATCGTCGCCTCCGGCACCGCGACGCTGGAGTCCGCCTATTTCCGAATGCCCTTTGTTCTGGTCTACAAAGTTTCGTGGCCGACTTATCTCGCCGGGCGGCTCATGATTCGGACGCGATTCGTCGGCATGCCCAATGTGTTGGCTGATCGCGAGATCGCGCCCGAATTTCTCCAGCACGAAGCGCGTCCGATTGCCATCGCGGAATCTGTTTTGGACTTGATGAATGTTTCGCCACGCCGGGAACAAATGATCGCCGACTTCGACACCATTATTGCGAGACTCGGCGAAACCGGCGCGAGCGAAAAAGCGGCCCATGCTATTCTTTCTGAACTAAACCAGAGAACTGATGCCGACCGAATCCATTAAGATCCGCAACTTCATCGACGGCGAGTTCGTCGAGCCGCTCGGCGGAAAACATCTCGATAACATCGAACCGGCGACCGGCAAACCGTATGCGCTCGTTCCCGATAGCGAGGCGCGCGACGTCGAGCTTGCCGTGACTGCGGCCGAAAGAGCTTTTCCGACCTGGTCGAAAACATCAGCGGCGGATCGCTCCCGGATCTTGTTGCGCATCGCCGACCTGATCGAGCGCGATCTGGAAAAACTCGCCCGGGCGGAATCGATTGATACCGGCAAGCCGCTGTCGCTCGCGCGCTCGCTCGATATTCCGCGAGCGGCCAGCAATTTTCGCTTCTTCGCGACCGCAATTCTGCACACCGAGAACGAAGCGCACGTCACGGACGGCGTCGCCTTCAACTACACCCTGCGCCAGCCGCGCGGGATCGCGGGGTTGATCTCGCCCTGGAATTTGCCGCTCTATTTGTTGAGCTGGAAAATCGCGCCCGCCATCGCGGTCGGCAATACCGCGATCGCGAAACCGAGCGAGCTCACGCCGATGACCGCGTTTCTGCTCTGCGAGATTTGCGCGGAAGCCGGCTTGCCCAACGGCGTGCTCAACGTCATTCACGGGACTGGCCCAAATGTCGGCGCCGCGATCACCGCCCATCCGAAGATCGCCACGATTTCCTTCACTGGCGGCACCGTGACCGGCCGCAAAGTCGCGGAAGCCGCCGCGCCATTGTTCAAGAAAGTGTCGCTCGAGCTCGGCGGCAAAAATCCGAACATCGTTTTCGCCGACGCCGATCTCGACGCCGCCATCGCCGGAAGCGTGCGTTCATCGTTCGCGAACCAGGGTCAGGTCTGTCTCTGCGGCTCGCGCGTTTTTGTCGAACGCTCGGCGTACAAAGACTTCGTGGATCGCTTCATCGAAAAAGCATCGCAGTTGAAACAAGGCGATCCGCTGGATGAGAAAACCGAGCAAGGCGCGATCGCGAGCAAGACGCAATTGGACAAAGTAAAGTTTTACGTCGATCTCGCGCAGCAGGAAGGCGGCAAGCTCGCCCTTGGCGGCAAGGCGCCGGACTCGATCAACGACCGCTGCCGCGACGGCTACTTCTTTCCGCCCACTGTTCTCACCGATCTTCCCGTCTCCTGTCGCACCAACCGCGAAGAAATCTTCGGGCCCGTCGTGACCATCACGCCGTTCGACAGCGAAGACGAAGTGATCGGCTACGCGAACGACTGCGATTACGGCCTCGCCTCCAGTGTCTGGACCCAAAACCTCAACCGCGCCCATCGCGTCGCCGAAAAAATCCACACTGGCACCGTCTGGATAAACTGCTGGCTCGTTCGCGACCTGCGCGTCCCCTTCGGCGGCATGAAGCAGAGCGGCGTGGGCCGCGAAGGCGGCGAAGAAGCGCTCCGTTTCTTCACCGAGCCCAAAAACGTCTGCATCGCGAAGTGACCTGCCGCAGCACCTCTCGTAGGCGTAACTTAAAGTTGTGAAATACGAGTTGAGCCATCATGCCTTGGTTCGGCTCCAAGAACGAAAGATCGAATCGGCGTGGTTGGAAAAGGCAATCATCGCGCCCGATAAGACGGAATTGGACCCTGACGATCCTGCGCTGGAACATCGCTTGGCAGCGATCCGGGAACGAGATTATCGTGTCCTCAGGGTCGTGTGCGATCCGCGAGCAACGCCACTCAAAATCGTGACAGTTCACTTTGATCGGAGCATGAAAGGAAGATTATGAAGCTGACGGTCGATCCCGAAGCCGACGCGCTCTATCTGCGATTGAACGACGCTGAAATTGCCGATTCCGAGCAAGTGGCCTCCGGAGTGATCCTGGACTACGACGCGCAGGACAATGTAGTCGGCGTGGAAATGTTGCACCTTTCGAAGCGCGCCGAAAAAACAGACCTGCAACGCCTGCTCTTCGAAACTTTGGGAACTTCGGCGCCGCAGGAATTTCTCGTGCGCGAAACGTCTCCCGGTTACGGAAAGGAAAAATCTTAGCATTCCGTCGTGGAAACAGTTCCCACCCGCTCCTTGTGGCTAAATCGCTGGCTCGTCCACGACCGGCGCATTCCTTTCGGCGGCATGAAACAAAGCGGCGTCGGCCGCGAAGGCGGCGAGGAAGCACTCCGTTTTTTCACCGAGCCGAAGAATGTTTGTATCGCGAAGTAGCATTCCGCCTGTGCCATTGACCTTCGAATGGGACGTGCAAAAGGCTCGATCCAATCTCTCGAAACATGGTGTTAGTTTTGAGGCAGCTTCCACTGTCTTCAGTGATCTGGCCTCGCTGACCATTCCCGATCCCGACCATTCGCTAACGGAACGGCGGTACATCACGATGGGCAGGGCATTTAATGGCAAATTGCTCGTTGTTGTGCACACGGTCCGAGGCGATAATGTCCGCGTCATCAGTGCAAGACGTGCGAGCCGCAAAGAGCGGAAGTCCTATGAAGAAGATGTCGAGTAAACCAACCCGAAACGGCATGCGAGACGAGTACGATTTTTCGCAAGCCACCCGTGGCAAATATGCCCGTCGATACGCGGAAGGCGCGAACGTGGTGGTCTTGGAGCCGGATGTTGCAAAAGCGTTTCCCGATGCGAAAACGGTAAACGCTTCGCTACGCAAACTCATTCGCCAGTAAGTTTCGGCGGCATGAAAGAAAGCGCTGGCGGCTGCGAAGGCGGCGAGGAAGCATTACGGTTTTTCACCGAACTGAAAAACGTCTGCATCGCGAAATAGATTCAACTTGGATTAACAAATCCGTTTTCATCCGCGTCATCCGCGGTTAGAAATTCTGCGAACAAATTGCATTTGCATTCGAGCACGAGTACGAGCACGAGCACGATTATGAAATCGAGGAACTGGTTATGAGCGGAGTACGAGTTTTGGTCGGGACGCGGAAAGGGGCATTTGTTCTCACGGCGGATGGGAAACGCGAAAAGTGGGAAGTCAATGGGCCGCATTTTGCGGGGTGGGAGATGTATCACCTGAAAGGGTCGCCGGTGGATCCGAACCGGATTTATGCGTCGCAGACGAGTGGGTGGTTTGGACAAATCATCCAGCGGTCGGATGACGGTGGAAAGACGTGGTTCCAACCGGGGCTCGCGCCGGGCGAACCGGCGACCACGGCGGATGGAATGCCGAAAGGTGAAAGCAACAAGTTCGCTTACGACGTTTCTCCGGAAACTGGCAGGCCGCTGACGACCCACATCTGGTACGACGGCACCCAGCATCCATGGGAATTCAAGCGAGTGTGGCATCTGGAACCGTCGTTGACCGATCCGAATCATGTTTATGCCGGCGTGGAAGACGCGGCGCTCTTCGAATCGAAGGACGGTGGCCAGAACTGGAAGGAGCTGTCCGGATTACGCGGCCATGGCACGGGACCGCAATGGCAGCCGGGCGCAGGCGGAATGTGTCTTCATTCGATCCTGCTCGATCCAAACAATCCGCTGCGAATTTACATCGCGATCTCGGCGGCGGGCGCGTTTCGCACTGATGATGGCGGGAAAAGCTGGAAGCCGATCAATCGTGGATTGCATTCGCAATACATTCCCGATCCGAACGCGGAGGTCGGGCATTGTGTTCATCACATCGCGATGCACCCGGCGCGGCCGAACGTTCTCTTCATGCAAAAGCATTGGGACATCATGCGAAGCGACGACGCCGGCGATTCCTGGCGAGAAGTGAGCGGGAATCTGCCAACTGATTTCGGGTTCCCGATCGACATTCACGCGCACGAGCCGGACACAATCTACGTCGTGCCGATCAAGAGCGACTCGGAGCATTTCCCGCTCGACGGCAAACTGCGGGTTTATCGCAGCCGGAGCGGCGGGAACGAATGGGAAGAACTAACGAACGGCCTTCCGCAAAAGGATTGTTACGTGAACGTGCTCCGCGACGCGATGGCGGTAGATTCGCTTGATTCCTGCGGAATTTATTTCGGCACGACAGGTGGTCAGGTGTATTGCTCTCCGGATGCGGGAAACACCTGGAAGCCGATCGTGCGCGATCTGCCGGCAGTTCTATCGGTCGAAGTGCAGACGCTGAAATAAGCTCCAAATTCCAAGCACCAAGCTCCAGAGAAATTCCAATGACCAAGCTCCAAAAACACCGGCGTCGCGCGACCTCAGCTTGGAGCTTGATGTTTGGAGCTTCTCTGGAGCTTGGAACTTGGTGCTTGGAGCTTTTCCGATGATTCGCGTCGTTCTTCCTCACCACCTTCGCACTCTCGCGCGCGTGAAGGACGAAATTCGGCTCGAGCTCAACGGTTCCGCGACCATCCGTTCCGTCCTTGACGCACTTGAGAGAAAATACCCCATGCTCCAGGGAACCATTCGCGATCACGGGACGCTAAAGCGCCGCCCGATGGTCCGCTTTTTTGTCTGCGGCGAAGATTTGTCGCACGAATCGCCGGACGCGCCGTTGCCCGAAGCGATCAGGAACGGCACGGAGCCGTTCTTCATCATGGGAGCAATTGCGGGAGGGTAAACTATGAGCGCCAGGATCACCCAAAGGATCACACCGTTTCTCTGGTTCGATAATCAGGCCGAGGAAGCGATGAACTTCTACGTCTCGATCTTCAAGAATTCCAAGACTGGGACGGTAACGCGCTACGGCGAGACCGGACCCGGCGCCAAAGGATCGGTGATGACCGCAAGCTTCACGCTCGATGGACAGGAGTTCGTCGCTCTAAATGGAGGACCGCAGTTTCCATTCACCGAGGCCGTTTCCTTTATGGTGAACTGCGAGTCACAGGAAGAAGTTGATTACTATTGGGACAAACTTTCCGCCGGCGGAAATGAAGTCCAATGCGGCTGGCTCAAGGATAAGTTCGGTTTGTCCTGGCAGATTGTTCCCACGGAGTTCTTCGAGTTGATTTCCAAAGGGACACAGGAGCAGTCCGATCGGGTGATGGCAGCGATGATGAAGATGGTGAAAATGGATTTGGCGAAATTGAAGGACGCCTACAACGCAAATTGACGGGAGGTAAAACGACTTATGTGCCGAAATATTAAAACGCTTCACAACTTTCTGCCGCCGGCGACCGAGGATGAGATTCGCGCGTCATCGCTTCAATTCGTCCGGAAGCTGAGCGGGTTCACCAAACCGTCGAAGGCAAACGAGAACGCATTCAACCGCGCGGTGCATGACGTAACCCACGCCGCCGAGCATTTGCTTCATTCGCTGATCACGAATACGCCTCCGCGTAATCGCGAGATCGAAGCGCAAAAAGCGCGGCTCCGCTCCGCGAAGCGTTTCGCGGCGACGGCTGAACACAATCACGTTTGAACGAGTCGTTCGAAAGTTCGCGTGCGCCGGAACCAGTCGGCGCGTTTCCGCATGCGAAGCGGGTCGGCAATTTTCTGTTTCTTTCCGGCATTGGCCCGCGCGTGCGCGGAAGGAAGGAAATTCCCGGGGTGAAGCTCGATGGGAGCGGAAACGTAGTGGCCTACGACATCGAGACGCAATGCCGGGCGGTTTTTGAAAATGTCCGGCTGGTCCTGGAAGATGCCGGCGCGAGTTGGAGCGATATCGTCGACGTGACGGTGTTCCTCACTCACATGAAAAAAGATTTTCCGACGTACAACAAACTCTACGCCGAATATTTCGCAGGGGAGGGGAAACCGAATCCGACGAGAACGACCGTCGAAGTGACCGCGTTGCCGACGCCGATCGCGATCGAGCTGAAAGTGATCGCGGCGATATCGTCGTCCTAGCTGAGGTCGCGTTCGAATTCTTCGACTTCGTCCAGCATCGCCTGGGCGCGATTGACGCTGAAGCCGATCCAATTGTTTCGCAGGGCGCGGCCCCATTTTCCGGGAGAACGCGCCAGACGCATTAAGGCGTAGTTCACAAGCAGACAAATGGCAGCAGTGGAAATCAACCAGACCAACTTGGTTGGTTTATCGATTAACACGTTAGCGCCCATCAGGTGCAACAGGACGATCATCACCGGCAGCCACACCACCGAACCGGTGAGGCCGTGCCACGCCGCCGAGCGCATGTGCCACGCGCGTAATTCAGCCAATTGCTTTTGAATATCGATCACCGGCGCGGAGTAGTCGATCCGGCGAATCAGGAGAAGGTCGCGAGCTCCGAAGGCGATGAACATGATTCCGTAGCCGTGCAGAAACAGTCCACAAATCAGCAGCAAAGGCGCGCCGATGTGGTTCACCCAGAATTGGGCGGACGCCAGAGTGATGGCCACGCCGATCACGAGTTGCAAGAGCTGCCCCAGGACGAGTGGGCGCAACCCGGAACGGAACCGCGCCATTTTGGTTTCCTTGAACTGATGGAGCGCAAGAGTGTGTTGCCGTTCCAGGGTCCGGTTCAGGGTTTGCCAGACTGATTTGAGATCATCGAGTTCGGTGACAGACATGATTTAGTTTTTGTTGAGTTCGTGGCGGAGCCGTTCCTTCAAGCGGCTCAACTTTGTCGCCACGTTGGTTTCAGTAATTCCAAGGATGGAGGCGATCTCGCGGTAGCTGTGATCGTCGAGATAAAGGAGAAGAAGGGCGCGATTCAGCGGATCAAGTGTCGCAATAATGCCCTGGAGCAGAAGGACGCGTTCGTCTTCCGGGGCTGATGATTCCGCGGCCGGATCGTAGTCGATTTCCGCGAGCGGAACGGTTTGCCGCATTGGCCTGGTGTTCTTGCGCAGGAACGAAATCGCGACGTTGAGCGCGATCCGATACATCCAGGTGGCGAACGCGCGCTCCGGCGAATAACGGGGATAAGCCTTCCACAATTGGAGCATGATCTCCTGGGCGAGATCGTGCCGGTCGGCGTGGCTGCTGGTGTAACCGGCCGCCACTTTGCCAATGATCCCGCGGTGTTGCTCGACCAGGCGGAGAAAGATCGCCTCTTCGTCAACGGTCAGCGCCATGGTTTCCACAGATGTAGGCATCGGATGTTTCGTTACCAAGGTGATTCGCAACGCCTCTTCAAAAATCACAATGAATTTGTCCTGCCCCTCTGAATTCGAGATTGGACGTTGGGCACTTGCCGCGCCGTACCCTTGCGGAGGCGGGTTCGGCGTTGGACGTTTTCTGTCGCTATGTCTTTCCGCATTCTCGCCGCCGATCACACCGGCATCACCGTTTCCGATGTCGAACGCTCGCTCGCATTCTGGCGCGATGTCCTCGGCTTCGAGCTCTCGCATCGCGCTCACCAAAAAGGCGAGCTGGTCGAGCAGATCACTGGCGTCGTCGGCGCCGAAATTCTGATCGCCGTCGTCAAAGTGCCCGGTCACAAGATCGAATTGCTCGAGTATCGCGCACCGGCCGACCGCAAGAAGCTCGACGGGAGACCGTGCGACGTGGGATCAGTCCATGTCGCCCTCACAGTCGATGATCTGGACGCTGTGCTGGAAAAGGTCGCCGCCTCGGGTTGGAACGCGGCCGGCAAACCGCAGACGCTGACCATCGGTCCGAACGCCGGCAAACGCGTCATCTATGTCCGCGATCCGGACGGAACCACGATTGAGTTCATGCAGTTGCCGGAGGGAATTAACCGCGGATAACTCTGATGGCACGGATATGAAGGTCGCTCCACGCGCCTTTCTTTTCTTTGAATCCGCGAAATCCGCGTAATCTGCGGTTCAATGAATTTTTCCGCTGACGAAGATTTTGCGCGGCAACTTGACGCCGAAGATTCGCTGCGATCGTTCCGCGAGAAGTTTCATTTGCCCCTCGGAGAGAACGGCCAACCGCTGATTTATTTTGCCGGGAACTCGTTAGGCCTGATGCCCAAGTCCGCGCGGCGGATCGTCGAGCAGGAACTGGACGATTGGGCGCAGCTCGGCGTGGACGCGCATCTGGAGGCGGAGACGCCCTGGTATACGTATCACGAAAATCTGCGTGAGCCGATGGCGCGCATCGTCGGCGCCAGGCCGGTCGAGGTGATCTGCATGAACAGCCTTACGGTGAACATCCATCTCATGATGGCGACGTTTTATCGGCCCCGAAAGCATTCGGGGTTCAAAATCCTGATGGAAGATCCGGCTTTTCCTTCCGACACCTACGCGATTAAAACCCAGATTCGGCAGCACGGCCTCGATCCGAGGGAGGCGCTCGTCCTGGCGCGCCCGCGTAAAGGCGAAGCGACCGTGCGCACGGAAGACATCGTCGCTCTAATTGAGAAGAACGCTGACAGCCTTGCCGTGGTTCTGCTCGCCGGCGTTAATTTTTTTACCGGCCAGTTCTTCGACATCGCTGCGGTCACAACCGCGGCGCAGAAGCACGGCGTGGCCGTCGGCATCGATCTCGCGCATGCCGTCGGCAACGTGCCGTTGTCGATGCACGATTGGAACGTCGATTTCGCCGTCTGGTGTTCCTACAAGTATTTGAACTCCGGCCCGGGCGCGGTCGCCGGCGCGTTCGTTCACGAGCGTCACGCCACGAACACGGAGCTGCCGCGGCTCGCCGGCTGGTTCGGCAACGATCCCAACACCCGTTTCCGCATGCAGCTCGAACCAGAGTTTATTCCGGTCGCGTCGGCGGACGGTTGGCAAATCAGCAACCCGCCAATTTTCTCAATGGCGCCGTTGCTCGCGTCGCTCGCCATTTTCGATGAAGCGGGCGGGATGCAACCGCTCCGGGAGAAATCGAAAAAGCTTACCGGTTATCTCGAGTTTCTTCTGGAGCGCGCGGGAACAAATCGCTTCACCGTGATCACTCCGCGCGATCCGGAAGCGCGCGGCTGCCAGTTGTCGATCCTGGCGCACGAAAATCCGAAAGAGCTCCAGAAGAAACTCGAAGCCGCCGGCGTGAAAGCCGATTTCCGCGAGCCGAACGTTATTCGCGCCGCGCCGACTCCGCTCTACAATTCGTTCCACGACGTCTGGCGGTTCGCGAAGATTCTGACGGAGCGGCCGTGACGAACGAGTCCCCCGATGAGCGAGTCTCCGCGCAGCTGCGCGGTTTCGGTTCGCTCGGAATCGTCTCGATCCTGATAATCCTCGCTGGGAATTTTCTCGTTGTTCCGCTCAGCGCCATCCTTGTGCTGGCGTGGGTGTCGCTCTCCCAGACGCCGTGGCGCGAGATCGGTTATGTCCGACCGCGGAGTTGGGCGCGCACCCTCGTTATCGGGATCGTGTTCGGTGTCGCCTTTAAGTTTTTAATGAAGGCGGTCGTGATGCCGCTGCTGGGCGCGCCTCCGATCAACCAAGCCTACCATTGGGTCGCCGGAAACACGGCGGCGCTTCCCTTTATGGTGTATCTCATGATCGTTGTCGCCGGGTTCGGAGAGGAAACGCTTTATCGTGGCTGGATGTTCGAGCGTCTCGGCAAGCTCTTTGGGACCAGTCTCCGGGCCAGGGCTTCGATCGTCGTGCTCACCTCCGTCGTATTTGCTCTGCCCCACTACCTCGATCAGCGAACAGCGGGTTTTGAGCAGGCTCTTATCACCGGCCTTGTTTTCGGAACAATCTTCGCCCGCACCGGGCGGATCTTTTTCTTGATGGCCGCGCACGCCGCCTTCGATCTCGCAGCGCTGGCGATGATTTACTTCGACTGCGAGCCCGCCGTCGCCCACTTCTTCTTCAAATGATTCATTGGTAGGGACGCCGCGCTGCGGCGTCCGCCTGGGTGGCGTTTGACAACTGGAGGAAGCGCCGGACGGCGCAGCGCGCCGTCCCTACCAGTGGGAGAATATGAATGGCGCGAGGTTCAGGATTTTTCCTCAAGCAGTTCCTTGAGGGTTGCGATCAAATCATTGATCGGAAACGGCTTGGTCAAATGCTTCATTCCCGGCTGGCTGAGAAATTCTTTGTTGTGCGAATCGGTGGCAAAGCCGGTGATGAAAACGAACCGTTCCGCTAATTCCGGTCGCAACTCCGTGGCTTGGAAATAGAATTCGTCCCCGCGAAGGCGCGGCATGAGGAGATCGCATACGATCGCGTCGTATTCATGGACCTTCACTTTGAGGAGCGCTTCTTCTCCGTCGAAAGCGACGTCGACGAGGTAATTTTCGTCGACCAGGATCCACTCCAAGGCGGAGGCGAGTTGCCTGTCATCGTCCACGACGAGGACGGCTTTGAGGGGTTGAGGATGAACGGATTCGTGGAGGGCCGGCGGGTTCTGTGGTTCTTCTGCCATGCAAATGAGCGCGTGCGTCGCTGTTACAATATCGCATCGCGCATGACGGGTGCGCTTAGGTTGCAGTTAAGAATTCCATTTGCGGCCGGACTGCTATAAATCACGGAAACCACTCTTTATGAAATACGTCATCGTCATCGTTCGCGTCTTGCTCGGTCTCATGTTCGCCTTCTTCGGTTCGAATGCGTTCTTCAAGTTCATGCCCATGCCGGAGATGCACGGCCAGGCCGGGGCGTTTATGACCGCGCTAATGAGCAGCGGCATCATGTATGTGATCGCAGTGCTGCAAGTGCTCGGCGGCCTTTGCCTTCTTCTCGGCGCGCGCTTCGTGCCGCTCGGCCTCACCCTTCTCGGTCCAGTGATCGTCAACATCGTCCTCTATCATCTGTTTCTGGATACCCAGGGATTGCCGACGGCGATCGTCGTGGCCGCGCTCGCGCTTTTCCTTCTCTGGATCTACCGCTTCAAGTTCCCGGCGATCTTTCAGCCGTAGGCTGGCTCACCTCTTCGCTTTCAGGCCGCGCACGTATTCCAGCTCCGCCGCCGCCCGGGTGTCTTTCGGATTATCTGCAAGGCATTGTTGGTATTTCTTTTCCGCCTCGTCCAATTTTCCGAGCTCGACCAGAACATAACCAATTCCACGCCGGGCCCGTCCTAGCTCGTCGCCCCGCACGTCCTCTGGAGAAATTGCGGCATTGTCCTCGGCGGCTAGGAATGTTTTCATCGCCTCGGGCCAATTCTTCTCGAGCACATAAAGGCTCCCGAGTTCCGAAAGATACTGGGAATGCTGCGGCGAAAACTCGATCGCCCTCTTGAGTGCCGCCCTGGCTTCGTCGAAGTGTCGCAGTTCCTGCAGTGCGTAACCTTTAATATAGAATGCGTTTGCCCACGTGGATGAGAGGCAAATCGCGTCTTTCTTGTCCTTATCAAACTCCCCCTTGCTCATTGCGGCCGCGGCCGTCAGCAGGTAAGCGAGATTCTCCGTTGAGCTGCGTGCGCAATAAATCTTGTGCTGGCTCTTCCCGTAATGCGCTTGGAAAGCCTTGATCACCTTTTCGCATTTCTCAATGCCAGCTTGCGGGTGTTTCCGGTCGATCAGGGCCCGCGCTTCCTCCAACAACGTCGGTAACTGCGGATTTTTGTCCGGGTCTGGTGCAGCCGCTCTCGCATCGGCGAAAATGCCGATCAGCAAAACGAAACCGAGGAGAAATCGGAATCTGGGAGTCATCGTTATCGAGTATTGTTTATTGGTTATCAGGCGCACGCTTATTTTCGAGCTGGTGCCGGAAGTAACCTTTCCAGCTTTCCGGCAGCGCCTCGACCGTAAGCGTACGCCGCAGCAATTCCAGGTCGGCCCGGTCGAACGCATACAAGCGAGTCACGTCCGCCACCCTGATTTCCTGCTGCTCTCGGCCGATTAATTGGAAGGAATCTCCGGGGCCGACCATTCCTTCACGTACCACCGCGAAATAAAAACCGGTGCGGCGGCTGGCCAGAAAACGTTTGATGATGCCGGGGTCGCCAAACTTAAGACCCAGCTTGTAACACGGCATCCGCGGTTCCGTGACCATGACTTCCGCGTCGCCAATTCCGAACCGGTCGCCGATGTAAACGGAATCCTCGAGCAATCCCTCCGTGGTGAAATTTTCGCCAAACATTCCCCAAGGCAGATCGACTCCCGGCAGTTCCGTGCGCCAATACGCGTAATGCTCCGATGGATATGCATAGACGGCCTTGCTTACGCCGCCATGGACAGTGAGGTCTGCTTGCCGATCGCCATCCAGGTTTAGCCTGCGTGCGAAAACGCGCTGGTGAACCGGCTCCTTGAAGATCCCGGTCGTGACGAGCTTTCCCTGCCAGCTCACTTCCCGCGGCAATCCCACGTTTACAGACAAGAGTTTCATGATCGCTCGGCGGAGCGCCGTCGAGCATGCCGAAATTGTGACCGGCAAGGCCAGTTCCTTCGGCAATCAAAATCCGTGATATCCGCGGCATCCGCGGTTAAGCATTCCCTTCCATGCCCTCGAAATTTGTCCTGATCGGAAGCGGCCTCGCCGGTGGATTGCTGGCCGCGTATCTGGGCCGCCGCGGATACGAGGTGGAACTCTACGAGCGCCGGGCCGATCCGCGCGAAGGTAATATCGTCGGCGGCCGGTCGATCAATCTCGCGCTCTCCACCCGCGGCATTCATGCGCTCGAGCAGCTCGGCATCGCGGATGAAGTGCTCCAGCACGCCATCCCCATGCCCGGTCGGATGATCCACGACAAGTCCGGTGAACTGCATTTCTCCCCATACGACCGCGACCCGCGGAACCACATCAATTCCATCGGCCGCGCCGCCCTCAACACCACCGTTATCGAAGCCGCGCTTCGTTATCCGAACGTGCGGGTGTTCTTCAACCACCGCTGCACCGGCGTCGACCTGAATGAAGCGGTCGCACTTTTGGAAACGAGCGCCGGTTTGGTCGCAGCGCGTGGCGACGCCATCCTCGGCGTCGACGGCGCGTTCTCCGCCGTCCGGCAATCGATGCAGAAACAGATCCCGAATTTCCAATACGACGAGAGTTATCTGGCTCACGGTTTCAAGGAGCTGACGATTCCTCCCGCATCCGACGGTTCCTGGCGCATGGAAAAAAACGCGCTCCACATCTGGCCTCGGAAAAGTTTCATGATGATCGCGCTGCCGAACCCGGACGGCTCTTTTACCTGCACGCTCTTTTGGGAATTCAAAGGTCCGCGCAGCTTCGAGACGACCACGACCGACGATGCAATCCGCCGCTTCTTCGGCGAAGAATTTCCCGACGCCGTCCCGCTGATGCCCACGTTGCTCGAAGATTTCCGGGAGAATCCGACTGGTTCGCTGGTCACGATCCGATGCGCGCCGTGGTTTTTCCACGACAAGGTCGCACTCGTTGGCGACGCCGCCCATGCCGTCGTCCCGTTCTACGGCCAGGGAATGAACGCCGCCTTCGAAGATTGCGTCGTCCTCGACGAATGCCTCGCCGCGTTCCCGGAAAATCGAGAACTCGCCTACGCCGAATATTTCCAGCGCCGAAAAGAAAATGCCGATGCCCTCGCTGATCTCGCGGTCGCCAACTTCATCGAGATGCGCGACAAAACCGCATCGAAAATATTTCGCGCCAAGAAGAAACTCGATCACGCCCTCGAAGCCGCGCTGCCCGGCATTTACGTCCCGCTCTACACCATGGTCACGTTCACCCGCATGCCCTACGCCGCCGCCGCCCGCCGCGCCCGCATCCAGGACGCGACCGTATATTGCGCGCTCGGAATTCTGGTTCTGCTCTCTCTCGTCCTTCTCGCGTCGCTCCTCTAATCTCGGAGGGACGTGCTTCCGCACGTCCCACTATTCCCCGTCTGCGCCGCCGCCTGAAATAAGTCGGACGTGCAGAAGCACGTCCCTCCGATAAGATGACGTCATGAGCACCGACTTCGCCCAGCTCGCCAACGACCGTTACGAAATCGCCGACGCCCTTCACCGCTTTTGCTTTGGCCTCGACCACGGCGACGCCGATTCGCTCGCCTCCGCGTTCGCCGAAGATTGCGTCTTCGATTTCCGGCCCGCCGGCAAAAAACTCCACCTCGATTTCCCAGTGATGACTGGCCGCCAGGCGATCCTCGATTCCGTTCTGCCGCTGATCGGCCCGCTCGATACCAGCCACACTGCGTCCAATCTCCAGATCGAGATCGGCGACGATTCCGCCACCCTTTCCGCCTACGTCATGTCGCAACACTTCATGCCGCGCGAAGGCGCCCGTCGCGGCGCCGAGAACGCGCTCTTGATGAACCGCTACGATTGCGAGCTGGTCCGCGACGCCCAGAAATGGCGCTTCAAACGCATCACCGTTTCCAACGCCTGGTCCCAGGGCGACCCCGAAATCCTCAATGCCCTCGCCACCTACCGCGTCCTCACCTCAAAGCCCAAGCCGCCAAAATAGATTAACCTTTCGTCGTTGGCGGCGCTCACTGACGGAGTAGAGTTACTAGATCGGAAGAATTGACGCCCGCGGACATTTTATGTAAGCATCCGCCGAATGACCCTCATCCCCCGTGCAACGCGGTTACGTCCACCGCACGCAACGATTAGCAATAGGCAGATCGGCCCATAGAAGTCGCGAGCAACTGGCCTGCTTAACAAGTTATGCCCATCGACCGACGAATTACTCTGGATGGCTTTCTAAGAGCATTCCGCCAGCAAGATCGGAATCAGCCGGACCAGCCTTTCTGCTTCATTCTGGGCGCGGGCGCCTCCAAGCCTTCGAACATTCGAACTGGGGGCGAACTTGCTTTGCAGTTCGTGAAGGATCTGCACGTAGACAAAAATTTCGAGAACGAACCGCTTAAGAAATGGGTTATCGCCGATCGTTTGGGAATAAAGAATTTTCGAGTCGATAGCATAGCCGAATTCTATCCACAGCTGTATCAACACTCGTTTGGTGAGCATTTGGACCGCGGTTACGCATTCCTCGAAAAAGAGATGGAAGGTCGCGAACCGAGCTACGGATATTCTGTGCTGGCTTGGATTCTAGCGAATACTCCGCACAAAGTCGTGATCACTCCCAATTTTGACAACCTCGTTGTCGACGCCCTTTCCATTTACTCGGCTACGTTTCCCCGGGTGGTTGGCCACGATTCACTCGCCGGTTTTGTCCAGGCAGCGGTGCGACGGCCCTTAATTGCGAAAGTTCACGGCGATCTTGGCTTTACGCCTCGTAATACTCCCGACGAAATCGCCCGGCTTTCCAAAGAGTGGAAGAGCGCTTTGGAGCGAGTTCTTAAATTCTTTACCCCTATTGTGATCGGATATGGTGGCAATGATGGTAGCTTGATGGCGTCGCTGGAAAGTCTTCCGAAGGGCGTTCCAGATTCAATTTATTGGTGCCAACGAGAGGGAGATCCCATCTTAGAGCGAGTGGCGGCCCTGCTCGAAAAGAAAAAGGGCCGACTGGTTGTCATTCCCGGATTCGATGAAGTGATGCTGAAGCTTCAGGATCATATGCTGAAGGAATGGAAGATGCCGGATTTGCTGCAGGAGATGAAAAAGCGCCAGCGGCAGAGGGAAGAATCCTACGACAGGCAGCGGCGTGAGATCGGCGCTCGACTAGTGGCGCCGCATGGTGCAAAGCGCGCTCCAACAAGCGAGTTAGCTGCCGGCCGTACTCCCGCGCGCGAAACCTCTTCCTTGGCAGGCGCCGCCGTGCGTGTGCTTGCTCCCAAACGGGGAGAAAAGCCTTGGTGGCAATGGTACCAGGAAGCCGATGTCGAACCCAACTTAGATAAACGCGAAGCCATTTATCGCGCCGCGATTGCGGCATTGCCGAAAAGTACTGAGCTACTTGGTTCCTATGCCATCTTTCTCGATGACGACCGCCGAGCCCCCACCCGGGCCGAGCGATTTTACAAGCGCGCCATCGCGGTCAGTCCAAGAGACGCAGACAGCCTGAATAATTATGCCGTTTTCCTGGATGATATCCGCGAGGATCTGGACCGAGCCGAGACCTTCTACAAGCGGGCCGTTGCGGCCGACCCTAAAGACGCCACCATTCTGGGCAACTACGCCATTTTCCTGGAAACCGTGCGCGATGATCCGGAAGGAGCCGAGGCGCTGTACAAGCGAGCCATTGCAGCTAGCCGTCAGGACGCGACCGTTCTCGGCAATTATGCAGATTTCCTGGAGAAGAAACGCCAGGATCCGGATCGAGCTGAGCAATTTTATAAGCGAGCGATATTAGCCGATCCTAAGCACGCGACTAACCTGGGCAATTACGGACTCTTCCTGCAAAGCGTGCGCTGGGACGCGGACCGAGCTGAGCAATTCTACAAGCGATCGATTGCGGCTGGCCCAAAGGACGCGGTGAACCTTGGCAATTACGCCCTGTTTCTGGAAAAGGTCCGGAAAAACTTGAACCGAGCCGAGGACTTCTACAAGCGAGCTATTGCGGCGGAGCCGCAAGATGCGACGAGCTTGGGCAACTATGCCGATTTTTTGGAAAAAGTGCGAAAGAGTTTCGACCAAGCTGATCACCTCTACAAACGAGCTATCGAGGCTGATCCCACAAATGCCGCCAATCTCGGAGCCTATGCCAACTTTCAGCAGGACATTCGTCACCGGCCTGATCGTGCCGAAAAATTCTTCAAACGTGCGCTCGAGGTTGCACCCAAGGACCCAACGAACCTTGGCAGTTATGCTGTCTTCTTGGAAAGCGTCCAGAGCTCGTCGAAGAGCGTTGAGCTATTCTACAAGCGAGCGCTTAACGCCGACCCAAATAATCCCATCAACCTCTACAATTATGCGGTTTTCGTCGACAGCGTCATCAAGGATGCCCCGCGAGCTGATAAGCTATACCATCGCGCGCTTGCCGCCGACCCAGAGGACGCTGCTACCCTCGGCGCTTATGCTCTTTTTCTCGAAAAGACCCGCAAGAACATGGACCGAGCAGAGCAATTCTACAAACGAGCGATTAAGGCGGATTCCAAAGACCCGGCGAACCTTGTTAATTACGGCAGCTTTCTCGAAAAAATACGCAAAGACCCGAACCGGGCGGAGCAATTCTACAGACGGGCGGTTGCAGCAGATCCCGAGGATCCTACGAACCTCGGCAATTACGCCGGATTATTGCTGGGTCTTAACAACCAACGTGGCGGCATTGCGATGCTTAAGCGCGCTGAGGCCGCTTTGGGAGACGAAACGGCCGTATCGGTAGAGTTAGCATTTTACCGGCTTGCTCATGATGCCGCGAGCTGGCCCGGACAGATCAGAAAGCTCCGAGCATTACTCGAGAAAGGCGCGCGGTCCCCTGGCTGGTCGTTTGAACGAAACATCAAACAAGCGGAAAGGAACGGCCACCGAAACCCACGGCTACTTCGCGCAATCGCGAAGGTAATTAACGACGAAGCGCCTCTAAATTCACTTAACAAGTTTGCCGAATGGAAAAGCGCCGATCGCCCTTCAACTAAGCGGCGGTCCTCCAATTAGCCTATGGTCTTACGTTTGCGCTGGCTATCTTTTTGACAACGCAGACTGAAGGGTAAGAACGAAGTGACATTCCTCGATCTCACAAAACAACCGCCTCGCTCGCCAAGAGAAGAGCTGGGCGACTTATACATGCTGCCGCGCATGATTGATACCGCCTGCCGCACGCTCACGAAAGAAAGGAAATCGCTATGACAACCAAAGGAAGGATGACGGCTTATATTAATCCTCAATCGCCGCAGCAGTTCAGAAACGCCGCCGATTACACGCTGGCCGATGGCAGCCCGGCCCTGGATGTGGTCTGCATTTTCTCCGGCAATTATGCCACCGCCGAAAAACCCTGTCTTCGGGCGAACAATAACAGCCCGCTGACTACCAAGCCGTTTGATGACAACATCCAGGCGGTGCTCGACGACGGCTCGGTCAAGTGCCTTCAGGATAAAGGATTGACCGTGCTCCTCAGTATCACGAACGGCCAGCATTCCGTGGGCTGGTCCGAATTCACGTCGGAAAGCGATGCCATGGACTTTGCCCAATACCTCAAGGACGACGTGATCGATAAGTATCGCCTGGATGGCATCGACGTTGACGACGAGTACAGCAAGGGCACGCCTAACGAGACTTCTCTGATCATGGTCACTACCAAGATGCGCGAGATCATGCCGGACAAAGTTATCTCCAAAGCTCTTTGGGACGACAGCGACTATTTTCAGGCAAAATGGGATGGGCACACGCTCGCGGGCAATCTCACCTATGGGGCAGAGATGGGATATGGCGGCCCGCCGAATGACCGTTTGCCACCTTACACCGATTACAAGCTGAACAAGAACCAGCTCTCTCTCGGTTTCTGGTCACACCAGGCATCTCCGAATCCCGACCAGGACGTCAAATGGCTGATAGATCAAGGCTACGCCGGTATCATGGTCTATGCGTTTGAGACCCAGGATAACGTAGATTTGATGGGCCAGTTAGTGAACGATTGGTACGGGCCCGGAAACTGGAACCCGCCTAAATGACAGGCAAAGTCCAAGGCGTCTCGAAGAGTTCGCAATCCGCCGAAGAGCAGTTGCAAAGTTTCATCAGCAAGTTTGAGCCGCAGCATCAGGAAACGATCCGCGCCGTGCGCAAAGCGTTGCGAAAGCGCTTTCCTACCGCAAACGAACTTGCATACGACAACTACAACTTTTTTGTCATCGGCTATGGAGCTGGCGAACGTCCTTCGGATTGTTTTCTCTCCATCGCCGCCGCCGCCAATGGCGTCGGCTTGTGCTTCATCCACGGCGCCAGTCTGCCCGACCCGGCCAGGATTCTGTCAGGATCGGGGAGACAGACGCGATTCGTTCGTTTGCCTTCGGCAGAGAGATTGGCGCAAAAGGAAGTTCAAACTCTCCTTAGTCTCGCCGCCGAGCGAGCCCGTGCACCGCTACCAACAACTGGACGCGGAAAGCTCGTTATTCGCTCAGTCTCCGCGAAGCAGCGCCCGCGCCGGAGAACGGCGAAGGCCGTGTCTCGTTAGGCGTCATTGCGGGTTCCCGTGCGAAGAGCCGGAAGCAGATGAAGATTTTGGTCACGGGAAGCGCGGGCCATCTCGGGGAAGCGCTGATGCGAACGCTACGGGAGGTGGCTCACGAAATCATTGGACTCGATATCCTGGCGTCGCCGTTTACTGATCGCGTCGGATCAATCATCGATCGCGCGACCGTGAAGGAATGCATGAAGAATGTGAATGTCGTCCTGCATACCGCGACGCTGCATAAGCCTCACGTGGTTACTCATGGCCGGCAGGAGTTTGTCGATACGAACATCACCGACACGCTCAATCTTTTGGAGGAAGCGGCCGCGCAGGGCGTGGGGTCTTTTGTTTTTACCAGCACAACCAGCGTCTTTGGGTCGGCCCTCACGCCGCCACCGGGAGCCCCCGCGGCGTGGATTACCGAAGAGGTGCGGCCGATTCCAAGGAACATCTACGGCGTGACGAAGGCCGCGGCGGAAGATTTATGCGAATTGTTTCACCGAAAGCACGGGCTGGCGTGCGTCGTCCTGAGAACATCGCGTTTCTTTCCTGAACAAGACGACAACGCGGCGACTCGCGAGAGCTATGAGGAAGGGAACGTGAAAGCGAACGAGTTTCTCCACCGGCGGGTGGAGATTGCCGACGTCGTCGAAGCGCATCTGCTCGCGATCAAGCGAGCGGCGGCGATCGGTTTCGGTCGCTACATCATTAGCGCGACAACTCCGTTCCAGCGCGATGAGTTAGCAGATTTGCGGATGGACGCTGCGGATGTTGTGAAGCGGAAGTTTCCCGACTACGAAGCGGAGTATGCGCGCCGCGGTTGGAAGATGTTTCCGAGCATCGACCGGGTTTACGTGAATGAGCGAGCGCTCCAGGAGTTAGGTTGGAAACCGCGCTACGATTTTCGTTACGTGCTCGATCGGCTCAAGGCCGGAGATAATCCGCGCAGCGATCTGGCGCGGGCCGTCGGATCCAAGGGTTATCATGACGACAAGGTGGAACAACGCCGGTATCCTTTTTTATGACGCTCGAGGACTCTCATTCCGGAAAGACCTTTCAGTTCACCGGCCGCATTCGCAGCGTTCGTCATGCGATCCGGGGCATTTTGCGAATGATTCGCTGTCAGCATAATGCCTGGGTTCACGCGGCGGCCACGGTCGTGGTTTTGGCCGCTGCCGTTCTTCTTCGGATCTCGGCGGCGGATTGGTGCTGGATCATTCTCGCCATTTCCATTGTCTGGACGGCCGAAGCATTGAACACCGCCTTCGAGTTCCTGGCCGATGCCGCGTCGCCGTCATTTCATCCGCTCGTTCGCGACGCCAAGGATGTCGCGGCGGGAGCGGTGCTCCTCACGGCGGCCGCGGCCGCTGTCATTGGCGGAATCGTTTTTTGGCCGTATCTCCTAAAGTAAGAATTAAGAAGTAAGAAGGAAGGATGAAGCCGATCGATCTGACGAAAGCGTCGCCTCGCTCGCCACGAGAAGAGTTGGGCGGGTTGTGCATGTTGCCGCGCATGATCGATATCGCCCGGGCAAAGTTGCCTGGCGGCGACATCGGGCAGTACCACCTCGGGCCTGGAATGAGCGGGCTCGTCCTGCGGCATCTTGGAATGGAGGTGGACGAGTTCGTCGAGCGAGTGGGCAACGCCGAGAACGAAGAAGCTTTGGCGACAGAGCTCGCCGACCGACGTCCGCGGGCGGAGAATCGTTTGCTCAACCTGAGGCTGCAAAGAGCGACGGTCGCAAACGTGCCGGACGATATGCGAGCGCGCTTTACCGGCTTTTATGGCGCGAGCCTTTCCGCGGACAAACGCATCTTTGATCTGCTCGAAGAAGACGACGCGAAGGCGTTCGGCAGCTAGACCGTAGGATCGATCACTCTTTCAGGGAGGGTCAGGATATTGTCGGATGGACGGAGTTTATTTTCGCAGCGATTCTTACTGAACGCTGTTCTCACTGCCGCCCTTGGCACTGGCCGTCACTTCCTGGTTTCCAAATCTGCCAGGAGCTTTTCGTATTTTCGGGTGGAAGGATGATTAGGCCCGAGGACTTTGCGCGCGCCTTCAGCCGCTCGCCGGGCAAACTCCTTCGCTTCCCCGAGCTTGTTCTGGCTCTTTAATCCAGAGGCAAAGTAGTAATAGGAATCCAGGGTTTGGGGATGCTGGGGTTCGAGTGCTTTTTCCTGGAGCCTGATTACCTCGCGAAAATCTGCTTCGGCCTCGGCATACTTGCCCTGACCATAAAGCGCTCTCGCCAGCGTGGCGCGGCTCAAGAGCGTGTCCGGATGCTCGAGTCCTACTACTCTTCCTTGAATCGTGATCAGCGCGCGTGCTTCCGCTTCTGCCTCGCCATACTTGCCCTGGTCATTCAGAGCTACAGCAAGGTTGTTGCGGCTCCAGAGCGTGTCGGGATGCTCGGGGCCCATTACTCTTTCTTCAATCTTGATCAGCTCGCGGTCTTGCGCTTCCGCCTCGCCATACTTGCCTTGATCATCGAGGACACCCGCCAGGTTATTGCGGGTAAAGAGCGTATCGGGATGCTCGGGTCCCAGGACCTTCTCTCTCACCTTGATTATCTCGCGATATTGCGCTTCCGCCTCGCTAAATCTGCCCTGATCATTAAGCTCAGCGGCCAGGTTGTTACGGCTCCTCAGGGTGTCGAGATGCTCGGGCCCCAGCACTTTCTCTCTCAGCTTGATTAACTCGGCGTCTTCCTTTTCCGCTTCGGCAAACTTGTCCTGATCACGCAGAAGATTGGCGAGAACGCTTCGAGCTGAAAGTGTATCCGGATGCTCCGGCCCCAGGACCTTTTCTTCCAGCTTGATCAGCGCACGAGAATCCGCGTCCGCCTCCACGTATTTGTATTCTTTCCAAAGAGCACCATCCAGGCGGCCACGGCTCTTGAGCGTGTCGGGGTGCTCAGGGCCCAGGACGCGGGTGCGAACTAAGACAACACTTCGCAGTATGTTCTCCGCGTCATTGTAATGCCCCTGATCAATTAACAGATCGGCAATCGCGTATTGCACTTCCGCCCAATCTTCCGGAGTCCGGTCGCGATCGGTCAGCTTCTCAGCTTCGCGGAAGTGCGCGAGCGCCTCGGCATACTGGATTCGCTTCTGGGCCGATTGGCCCGCCAGCTCATAGCCCTCAATCGCGTGCTTGCGCCGACCCTCTTGCACGGCCTGGGCAGACTCGTAACCTTGCCGGTCCTGCTTCGCGCCTTCCAGACTGAGCCGCTCCGCTTCCTCAAAGTGACCGAGAGCGTAAGCGGCCCGCGCGCGCATGAGAGGGGTTGTATCGCTGCGATTGTAAAGTTCCAGCGCGAACCCGGGAAGTTCTTTCGCCAATGAACCGGCCGGAAGGCCAAGCTCCCTTTCCAGAAGACCGTAGGCATTAGCTCGTTGTTCCTCCGGCGACGCCTTGGAGCCGGGCGCCTTTGACTGGGCTTCGACATCAGCCAGGCGGACGAGTGCTTGCTGCATCTTCTGATAACGCTCGACAATTACGCTAACCTGCTCGCCCTGTTTCTGAATCACGCCAGTTTGCCGGCGCTGCGCCTGCACGAGCCAAACCGTGCCTACTCCCAGGAAAAGGAGAAGCGCAATCACGGCGAAGGCCCATCGTTTGACCCCGCGGCGCAGGTGCGTGAGGTCGTCGCGGAGCTTGAGAACCCCAGCTTCCAAGGCCTCGCTGCTGGTGAGCGGATGGAAAACATGCGTCTCAGATTGCAAGCGACGGCGATAAGCAGCTTGCAACTCGCGCAATTCATGAGGCTCGACTTCGCAAACGTCGGCAGGAAAACGCTCGTCGATGAACAAGTACCAGACTTTCTTCCCGCGCTTTCGCGCGTACAGGGCTTCGTATTGCGTGTAGCTTGTTCGGCCGAACTCCTCATCAGCCGTGGGCGGCTCCGCGCCATAACATTGTCCGACCAGTTGAACGACTCCTTTGCATTGATCAATCTGCTGGCTCAGCAAGACCCGGAGATCACCCGTCTCGGTGCTAAAGATGTCCTGCCAAACCGGCTGATAGCCGAGAAAAGTCAGCGTATTGGCCACGAGTTGCCGGGCGCTTTTCAGCTCGCGACTGACTGCGGAAATGAAGATGAGCGGTCGCGGCGTCAGGGCACGAAGGAAGTATCAGGTTGTGTTCGTTTATCAAGCCGGATCGGGCGCTCCCCGCCGCCGCTTCGTCGGTCCTCACTGCTCTATTTTTACCGCGCGACTTTCGATTCTCGATCCCTAATTCTCGCCCTCAATTCACCTGGTATCCCAAAATGATGTAGTCTCCAAAAATGGAAACACTGGATCACCTTTTTTTGCAAAACCGCGCCTGGTCCGAGGGCATCCGGCAGGTGAAGCCGGCATTTTTTCTGGAGCTGGCGCAGCAACAGGCGCCGAAATATCTCTGGATCGGTTGCTCGGATAGCCGGGTGCCGGCGAACCAAATCGTGGGGCTGGCGCCGGGCGAGTTATTCGTTCATCGCAACATCGCAAACCTCGTCGTCCATACGGACCTGAATTGTTTGTCGGTGATGCAATTCGCGGTCGATATCCTGAAGGTGCGTCACATCATCGTTTGCGGACATTACGGTTGCAGCGGGGTGGGCGCGGCGCTCCGGCGAGAGCGGCTGGGATTAAGCGATAACTGGCTCCGGCATGTGCACGATGTTCGCCAACAGCATGAACAATCCCTTTCGAATCTTCCCGAAACGCAGGCCGTCGATCGCCTCTGCGAATTGAACGTGATCGAACAGGTGAGCAACGTCTGCCGGACGACGATCCTGCAGGATGCATGGGCGCGCGGCCAGGAACTAGCCGTCCACGGGTGGATTTACGGGCTTCATGGCGGGTTGTTGCAAGACCTCAAGGTCACGGTGGACGCCGCAGAAAGGAAGGCGAGGATGGAGGATTGAGGATCGTGAATAGGGGAAGCCGGGCAGGCGAGAGGGAAAAATCTTGGCCAACTAATATTGTCGGCGCATTGCCTGGCGCGTTAGGTGGAACTCATTGACCGTGCTCTCACAGGTTCAGGCCAACGAAGGCAAGGAGAAAAAAAGCCCGGTTGCGAAGGCAACGCTTGCCAAAAAATTGAGTCGCTTAACAGCCTTACTCTCTCGCACTGTCGCTGTCGTTAGAAAAGACGCATATGTACGGTCGCCGAAAATCTTTTGAAATTCTGCCTCGGCATTTTCGAAATAGGCGTGACTGTTTCAGTCATGAAATTCTGAAGTTCGTTAGACCGCTTTACCGCAACATCCCGAGCAAACCTGTGGGCGTTTTGCATCGCGTTAATAACGAGAGCAATGCATATCCCGAAAGCAATCCAAGACGAAAAGAGGAGCGGCAGCCAGCGCGGATGAGGTGATAATTCCTTAACAAATGCGATCGGAAATATCAACGATCCCGTCGAAAGCGTTATGAGTATCTGATCAAGTCGCGAGGCAATTCGTCCCTCCTGTTCGATGGCTGACCTGATCGTGTTTTCGATTGCGATTTTGGTTTCGAGCAATGCTTTTTCGGCCTCGTTTTTGGTCACGCTTGCATAGAGCAGCCTTTCAGTTAGCGGAGCAAGGTCAAGCAATCGCCAGGCTCACTCAGATCTTGACGGCTTTAAGCCGTCAAGATTGGCGCGATCCGTACATAGAAGTGGGCGAGCGCTGGACCTCTCACGTTTGAGGCGCCCGGTCTCTTGAGGAAACAGGATTGTCTTTCGACGGCGCTTTTTTTATCCTGCTCACATTATGGGCGACACATACGTTCCACTGATCAGTTCGGGCACGGCCGGGCCCCTCGGCGTGCTCAATCTTCCGCGGCTTTGGCAGAAGGTTTCGTTGGAATCACAGGGGAAACTCGCGGCCGGTTATCCGGGAATCGGACGCGGTTATGACGCGATGACTTGCGCCGCGCTCGGTCTCGATGAGGCGGCGGTGCAGGATTTCATCAAGCAAAACAAGCCGACGTATCCGCAGTTCGAAGCCTGGGTGAAGAAGAACGCAAAGACGCTCACGCCGGAAGCGATCGAAAAACACAACGCGGCGGTGCGCGGTTACATTCACGACGACGAAACGCGCAAAAGAATCGTGGGCGAGTGCGGGATTCCCGACGACGCCTCGGCGGCGAAAGACGCGGTGAACCTGAATAACCTCGACGACTGGCACGAGTTCCATCAGGCGGTGCTGAAATAGAAGCGAGGATGGCGGATAGAGGATGGAGGATGGCGCAAGCCCAGAGTCCGTCGAGTAAATCCGAAATTCGAATTTTCATAACGAAATTTGTGGGCAGCATGAGACCGCCGCGATATGATCGCGGCGCATGAGTCAGTTCGAGCAATTGCAATCCGAGCCGGGCACGGAAAGCCGCGATTCGGCGCCGCGCATTCTCAGTCCGGAACTTAAAAAACAGTTCGAGACGCTGCGCAATTTACTCCAGCGCGCTCTCTGGCTGGCGGAACGGAGCGCGGATATTGAAGCGACCCAGATCTTGCGCACGCGGCTGACGAATCTTCAGTCCGCGGCGTTGCTCGTCATCGTTGGTGAAGTCAAAGCGGGCAAGAGCAGCTTCATCAACGCGCTTTTGCGCGAAGATGTTTGCGAGGTCGCACCGGGGCCATGCACGGTCCGCATTCAGGAGCTGGTTTACGGAACCGAGCGCCGGATCGAAACGCTCGGCGATTCCTGGCAGCGCATCGCGTTGCCGAAGGAAGTGCTCCGCGAAATCACGATGGTCGATACGCCCGGCACGAACTCGATCGTGAAAGATCACCAGACGATCACGGAGAATTACATCCCGCAGAGCGACCTCGTGGTCTTCGTTTTTTCCGCGGTGAATCCGCACACGAAATCCGCTTGGGAATTGCTCACCCTGATTAAGAAGCAATGGCACCGGAAAATCGTGTTCGTGCTTCAGCAATCGGATCGGGCGAGCCAAAAAGAGCTAACGACGAATCTCGAACACGTGCGCCAGTACGCGCACGAACGGCAGGTCGACGATCCGCACGTTTTCATTCTTTCGGCCAAACGCGAGATGGAAGGTATTCCTGAGAACGCGTTCGTCGAGTTCCGTAATTTTCTCCAAACCACGATCGCGTGCGGCGAAGCGTGGCGGATGAAAGTGGAGCAATCGTACCAGACCATCCGCTCGGTCATGACCCGACTACTCGCGCACTTGCGAGCGGAAAAAATCGCGGTCGAAGACGAGCGGGCGTTTTATCAGGGATTGCTCTGCCAGGTCGACGCGCGCGAGGAGAAGGCGAAGGGACTCAAACAGCTCATCGTGGATAAACTGGCCGGGACCTACACTACCCTGGCGCGACAATCGGAGGACGAGTTCGCGCGCGGGTTGCGGGTCGGGAAACTGGTCCGCCGCGCCGTTCCCTTCCTCCGTGACAAGGACACGGATGCGTGGCTCCACGATTTGAAGTCGGGATTCGAACGCTCCGCGCGCAAGGAAATCAAAGCCGAGGCCGCGCAGGTCTCGATGGATTTGTTCAACGAGATGCGCACGATGATGGAGGACTTGAACCAGAGCATCGCGCGCCGGCAGGAACGGATTCGGGCCGATGTCCAATTCCCGAAAGCCGGCGATCAGCTCGGGACGCTCCAGAAATTGCAGGGCAAGCTGGATGGGGTCCGCATCGACGAAAATATTTTGCGCGGCAAAGTCGCCGAGACGACTGATGTGCGGAAGCTGACTGTCGCGGGAAGTTTGCTCGCCGCGCTTGGCGTTGTCGTAGCCGCGCTGTCGCCGGTTCTCTGGCTCGATATCACCGGTGGGATTTTTCTCGGGACCGGGATTTTTCTCGTCGTCGTCGGTTTGTTCTGGCGACGGACGAGTGTGATGAAAGATTTCAAACAGCGGCTCGGCGATTCGCAGCAGCAGTTCCGCGATCGGTTGGACTCGGAATTCGGCGAAATCTTTGATCGGTTGTTTTACGAAGTGCGCCAGGCGCTGACCGAATCGCTTTTCCGTCTTGATCTCCAGGCGTCGTTCAACGCACCGCTGCTCGAAGAAACTTTCCAGATCGGCGAAGCCGCGTCCGACATGGTGATCGTGTCGCAGCGCTTGCGCGTCACGCAATCGGCGGAACAGCCGTCGGTGGCCGCTTAGTTGCGCGCCAGGCGAACGCGGTAAAGCGATTGCGCAATCGCGAGAGCAATCACGCTCAGCACTGCGTAGAGCGCGATCGTGTTCGCAGTCGAGTGACCAAAGAAGCCGGCGAAATCGAGAATCGGCGTGAGTCCTTTGTCGTTCACGACGACATACCAGAAAGTGAGGAAGCCGACGATGAACGTCTTCGGGTTCGCCGTCACGACGCCAAGTGCGGTGGCCATTGAAGCGACGAAGACAATGCCGCAGAAAAGAGCGCCCAGCGCGACGGGTCCATGCGAGATCGTTCGTAAGAGAGGCGCGGCGCAGAGAAGCAGACTAAGGAGCAACGTCGAACCGAGCTTCCACCAGAGGTAATTTTCTCGCAGGCGTGGGATCGAGCGCACGCTCGCCAGCGTTCCCGCGCGGCCGTCCCGCGTCGCGACATCCGAGACGATGATCGCCAGGACAGCGAACACGACCGGCAGAGTCGCGGCCGGCGGCGCGACCAGGTTCATAATCGTAATGGCGACCAGCGCGACGAACGCAAACGGGATCAGGGTTAGCGTCAGGACCGCGTCGATCCACATCGCCCCGAGGAACGAGCCGCCGCAGCCCGTGATTTCCAGCAAGGCGACGAAACGGCGGCTCAGCGGTTTGAAGAGATTTTGAATTTTGCCAAGCCAATTCCGCCGGCCTTTTCCGGAGACCTGTCCGGTTCGGACCGGATCGAAGCGGTGGAAGAACAGCGCCGCGACGGGGAGCAAGAGAAGAGGCGTCACGAGCGAAACGAGACGTGGAACGACCCATTCACGCGTCAACGTCAGTCCGGGAAAGATGATCGTCGGTTTCGTCGGATCGAACGAGGACGAGCCGATCGAGACCGAATGAGTATTCAGCGTGTGCTGCATCTGATCGATCATGAATCCGAAGCCGGTGAAATCGAAACTGCGCGCCCAGCTTATTTTGCCATGGCTGGCTTCGTTTCCAACGACGAGACCGATCACGGTCATCCAAAGGAAAAAATAAACGACGTCGCCAAATTTTCCCGAGAGCCAGCGAATCGATTCGAACAGAACCGCGATGGCCGAAACGAACACGATGGCCGGCGGCGTGAGCAGAAGATATTGCCCGATGAAGACGAGCGGCTCGACCCGCGCTTCGCCGCGAACCAGCACCATCGCCATCGAGCTGAGCATGAATCCGAGAAGGAACGTCGCCAGAAAGGCGAGGTTACCGAGGAATTTGCCGAGCAGGTACTCGCCGGAGCGCATCGGAGTGGAGGCGGCGATCACGCCGCAACGGGTCGTGACATCGCGGCGGATCGCGTTCGAGATGACGTAGAATCCGAACAGCCCAACGAAGATCATCCCGAGCGAAGCCGTGCCCATCCCGATTGCGCCGGAGTTGTAGATGGCGCGCTGTTCGTTGATCTGAATCAGCGTCCGACCAGTCGATGGCGCGGGAATCCAGACGTAGGCAAATGCGCTCAGCAACAGGAACACGATCACAGTCGACACGCGCCGAAACCGGATCCGGAAATCCGCGCCCACGATGGCGCCAATGCGCGAGAACGAAGCCATCATGGCAGCGGCGGCGGTTGCGCGGCCTCGGCGAAGTTCATCAGATAAAGAAACGCGTCTTCCAGTTCCGGCTCGGCGGGCGTCGCGGCGATCTCCGGCGATGGCCCGACGAACCGAATGTGCACGCCATCGGGTTTCCGGACCGCGCTCGAAATTTTCAGTGTCGTCCGGAGCTGATCGAATTGTTCGGAAGGAACGACGCTCCGCCAAACGTGGCCTTCGCACATTCGCAAAAGCATTTCGGGCGTCGCCATCGTGAGCAACGCACCGTTCTTCATCACCGCGATCTCCGTCGCGATCGATTCCACGTCCGAAACGATGTGCGTCGAAAGAATCACCAGTTTCCCAAACCCGATCTCCGACAAAACATTTCGAAACCGCACCCGTTCTTCCGGATCGAGGCCCGCCGTCGGTTCGTCCACAATCACCAACTCCGGATCGTTGATCAGCGCCTGCGCAATCCCGAGCCTCTGCTTCATTCCACCGGAAAATCCGCCGACGGTTCGGTTCGCGACGCCGTGCAGGTTCACGCTCTCGAGCATCTCCATCACGCGCTGCCTCGAGCGCACGCCTTTCAACGCCGCGAAGTAGGTAAGGAACTCCGTCGCCGTCAGGTTGTCGTAAACGCCGAAATCCTGCGGCAGATAACCGAGCCGGCGGCGCAACTCGTTAGGCCGCTTCGCGATGTCCTGATCGTGAAAGAGAATCCGCCCATTCGTCGGTCGCGTGATCGTCGCGATCATCTGCATCAACGTGGTTTTTCCCGCGCCATTCGGCCCGAGCAGGCCAATAACGCCCGACTTCACTTCCAGCGAGAGATCGCGCACTCCATAGTTCCCTGCGCGAAATCTTTTCGAAACGCTCTCGATTTTCAGCACGCCCGAATTATTTGCAGGCCGCAGTCAGCGGGTCACGTGCAATAGTCAATTGCGATCCCTCCATCAGGGCGACCGCTCCGCTAGCTCGGTTTTTCCCTCTGCCGGAATCGGCTGGGCTTTCTCCTGTTCGTTTCGCCCAATTCATGATGGAATCGGCGTTCCAATCACTGCACCGGATGGGTACGGCTCGCCCCACACGAGATATCAAGGCTCTCTCCTCCTATCTGGAAGGGGTTCGCAGTGCCCACGTTGACTTCATTCGGAAGGTGAAGAAGGACGAGGAGGGCAAGCCGCTTTTTTTTCACTACAGTGATCTTACCGGATTGAAAGGGATTGTTGCCGAGCACGATCTGTGGCTGACCCACGCTCTTTTCTGCAACGACGAAGCTGAACTCGCACTTGGAACCAAGATCGCTCGCGAGGAGATCCAGCGGATTCGCAGGCAACCCGCGCTTGCGGCCAAGAAACAGCAGTACTTAGAGGAGCTCGAGGACCACCTAAGGAAGCCGGCGACCGAGAGCGTATATATCTGTTGCTTCTGTGAAGAGGACGATGCCTTGAGTCAATGGCGCGCTTACGGCGGGAATGGCAATGGTGTAAGCATTCGCTTGGATGCGGATGAGTTTGAGAACTATGCGGGCGAACGGCCCTACGGCTTTCTTAGAATTTGGAATGTTTTCTACGAAGAACTCCAACAACGGTCGGTAATGGGAAACGCGATCGAGTCGACCTTTACGAGATTTCAGCCGCGACCTGTCGGGGAGATCGTAGCCAAGGCGAAGGATATCATTGATTTTTTCGTGCCCACGTTCAAGCACACGGGCTTCAAAGGGGAACAGGAATGGAGAATGATTTTTGTTCCTTCGCCGACATCGCCAGTCAAGCCGCGATATCGGGCCGGCCGTGAGATGTTGATCCCCTATTTCAGCCTCAAGGAACTTGTGGCGAGCCTCAACGCGGCGAAGACCCGCAAACCCTCGGCGAGTCAGAACCAATGGCGCCTGCCGATCCTGCGAGTTTGCATCGGGCCGAGCCGGCATCGCGAGCTGAATCGAGGCTCCGCCCAGTCATTCCTCAACGACGCCGGCTACGATATTCCCGTAATTGCTTCCCATACGCCGTATCGCAGTTGAGGTGTCGAGACCTCAACGTCAATAGGGTTGCTTGCGAAGGCCAAATTTCTCAGACTCGCGCCATGAAAGCGTGGCTGACAATTCTCGTTCTGATTGCGTTTCTGGATCCAGCGGCCGGCCTGGCTGCGAGCTCGAAGGGGCAGACGATCACGGAGTTAAAAGTAATTCCAACTCGCGTCTTGCAGAGATCGATCAGCCCGAAGTTCTACAAGAGCCTGCTTATTTCACCAGTCGAGGGATGGATCACGGTGCGCGGGCAGGTGTCCGGCACGCGACTCTCCGGGATGCGCGTGACAAAGACGGACCTCGGCGGCGCCTACGATGCAGTCGCGCTCAAACTCGCGAGCGAAGTTCGGTTGAGCGGAAATTTTTCGACGGATCGCGCGAACATCCCGCCGCCCGTGCTTTTCCATCTGCTGATTTATCAAATCGCGGACGGCACGATGGCGCTTTCCTTCGCCCATTTCGACGAGCCTGGTGGCGATCAGATGGCATACTATGGCTGCGCGAAACTCATGGTCCGGAAAAGTGACGGTAGTTGGACAGAGATCGAGGGGCCGGAAGGTTTGCAGGGAAAAGGCTGGGCGGTAAAACAGGGACCGAAGACGACCGCCGACATCTTGAAGATGGAAACGATTTCCAAAGGTGCGGAATCGACTAACATGGGCGCCGGTTCCGGCAGGTAGTTTGTAGCCGTCGCTACAATTTTCGATTCGCAGCGCAGGAAAAAGCTGAATCCGGCAAGGCCGGTCGCTGCATCACACTGGCAAGATGATGCACGATCTTCGGTTCGCAGTCCGGCAACTTTGGAAGGCGCCGGGGTTCACGATCGCAGCTGTGCTGGTGCTCACCCTCGGGATCGGCGCCAACACTGCGGTCTTTAGTCTCGTAAACACGATGTTGTTCGCGCCGCCGGGCTACGCGCGGCCTGATGAATTGGTCCAGATTTTTTCCCAGGACACGAAGAACCCGAAGTCGTTCCGGGAATTTTCGTATCCCACCCTGAACGATATCCGCGAGCAGAACTCGGTCTTCTCCGGCGTGGCCAGCTTCAACGTCGGCATGATCGGGATCGGCGAAAAGAATAACACGCGGCGCGTTTTCACTTCGCTCGTCTCGGCAAATTACTTCGAAGTGCTCGGGGTTGCGCCGGCACTTGGCCGCGTGTTTACGCTGGAGGAAGAACAACCGGGGCACGCCGCGTCGGTCGCGATCGTGAGCTACGGTTACTGGACGCGGCACAACCACGACGCGTCGATTCTCGGCTCGCAGGTTTTGATCAACGGTCGCTCGTATACGATCGTTGGCGTTCTGCCGAAAACTTTCACCGGGACGCTCGCGGTCCTTTCGCCGGAAGTCTGGCTGCCGCTGAGCGCGTTTGAATTCGTCGCACCGAATTACACGAACGATCCGGCGCAAACACTGGGCAATCGGAAGAGCGAGCAGCTGCTCCTGATCGGGCGTTTCAAGCAGGGCGTGACGGCTGCGAGCGCGGGCGCGGCGCTGAAAACCGTCGCCGCGAATCTGGAACGCGCCTATCCGGTGGAACAAAAAGACCAGACGTTTGTGACGGCGCCGCTCTCGCGATTTTCCATCAGCGACGATCCGCCCGACGACAGCGAGTTTGCGGCGATCGCGCCGATGCTGCTGGGAATGGCGGCCGTGGTGTTGCTCGTCGCGTGTTTGAATCTCGCGAACATGCTCCTCGCGCGCGGAACGGCGCGGCGGAAAGAGATCGCGATTCGTCTTGCGCTTGGCGGCAGCCGGTGGCGGGTCGTGCGGCAATTGCTCACCGAGGGCTTGCTGCTTGCATTCATCGGCGGCGCCGCGGGACTGCTCGTCGGCGTTTGGGCTTCGCAGATCCTTGCGCTCTCGATGCGCAGTTTGTTGCCGTTGGACGTGGTTTGGAACGCGGGTCCGAATCTGCCGACGATGCTGGTCACCTTTGGATTCTGTTTGCTCGGCACGGTCGCGTTCGCGCTCGGACCGGCTTTGAAATTGTCGCGCAACAGCGTGATTGGCGATCTGAAGGAACACGCCGGCGATGATGTCGTGAGACGTCGGTGGCGTTTTCTGCCGCGCAATCCGCTGGTGGTCGTGCAGATCGCGTTTTCGCTCGCGCTGCTTACCGCGGCGGCGCTCTTCATTCGCGGCGCGAACAAGGCGGCCTGGCTCGAGACCGGTCTGCACGTTGAAAAAGACTTGATGCTCGAAGTAGATGCGAGCCTGGGCGGCTTCGATCCGCAGCGCGCCGAGCAGCTTTACCGTACGCTGAGCGAGCGGCTCGCCGCGTTGCCCGGCGTCCAGCATGTCAGTATCGCGGCGGCCGCGCCGTTCGGAATGGTTTCACTGAGCCGCTCCATTCAGCGCGCCGGCATGCACGTGGGCAAGGATGACAAGCCCGCAAGTGCGGCGGAAGGGCTCGCCTACAGCTCGCGCTTCAACGGCGTCGGCGCCGATTATTTCGCGACGATGGGAATTCCAATCCTGCGCGGGCGCACTTTCACTATCTCGGAAGCGACCCAATCGAATGGCCCGCCCGTTGCGATTATCGACGAAGCGTTGGCGAAAAAACTTTGGCCGGACGGTGATGCGCTCGGCCAGCGGATTCAGTTCGCCTCGGACACGGCGCCGCGGGCGAAGCGCGATGATGGCGGCAATTCGATGGGCATCGGCCGAGGCGGCCAGACCAACATCAAGGAAGACGAGGCAGTCGAAGTGGTGGGCATCGCCGCCAACGTGCGCGGCAGCGTTTTCGAAAAACGGCCGCGCGGCGCGATCTATCTGCCGTTTGCGCGCGGCTTCCAGAACAACGTCTTTTTCTTCGTCCAGTTTTCCTCGATGAATCAGACGAACATTCCCGACCTGGCGAATGCGATCCGCCGCGCCGTGCGCGAAACCGATCCGACGTTGCCAGTCCTCGCGTTGAAAACGTTCCCGCAGCATCTCGAAACGAACATGGAGATTTGGGTGATCCGCGCCGGGGCGACGTTGTTTTCCATTTTCGGCGCGCTGGCACTGGCGCTCGCGATCGTGGGTGTTTATGGCGTGAAAGCGTACTCGGTGGCGCGGAGGACGCGTGAGATTGGAATTCGAATGGCGCTCGGGGCGCGGCCAAACGGCGTCCAATGGATGATCATCCGCGAAGGAATCGTCATGCTTGCGGGCGGGGTCGTGATCGGCCTGCTCCTGGCGGCGGCGACTGGGAAATTGCTTTCCGGCATGTTGTATCAGGTGGGCGCGCTCGATCCGATTGCGTTCTCAACCGCGCCGCTTGTTCTCGGGGCGGCGACGCTCGTAGCAACATGGCTCCCGGCACGGCGCGCGACGCGGATCAGTCCAATGACCGCGCTACGGACAGAGTAGTCCTCGAAACTTCTTCTGTAGCCGTCGCCCTGTGGGCGACGTGGGATCACTGTGAACTGGAAGGCCGGCGCTTCGCCCAGCGAAGCGGCTCCAGAAAAAAGTTTAGACAGAAATCGCTTGGAGATTCGTTTAAATCATATATTGCTATGTCATATATGGCTTCAGCAATTCTTGATCGGGAACTGAAAAAGGGCAGCGCCGAGCTGCTTATCCTTTCGCTCGTCAAAGATCGGCCACGGCATGGCTACGAGCTCGGGCAGCTCATCGAAATGCGTTCGCGCGGAGCATTGCGTTTCAACGTGGCGTCGCTGTATCCGCTGCTTTATCGGCTGGAAAAACGGGGCTGGATTCGCGGCCGCTGGGTAGAGAAGTCCGGACAACGGCGACGTCGTTACTACCGGCTGACTCCGGCCGGCGGGAAGATTCTCAAGGCGCAGCGCGAAGGATGGCGCGAGTTCGTCGAAGCCATCAGTCTGATCACGGGAATTCAACATGCCTGATTTCAAAGAGGAAATTAGGAAGCGGCTCGAAGGTCTCGGGCTTTCGCCGGCGCGCGAGGCGGAGATCGTCGAAGAGCTCTCGCAGCATCTCGACGATCAATACAAACAGGCCCTCAGCCATGGCGCGACGGAGGAAGCGGCGCGCGAGGATGTGCTCAGGGAGCTAAGTCAAAACGATGTCCTCACGACGTCGCTGAAACGCGTCGAACGGCGCGTGCCCCAAAATCCGATCCAGATGGGAACCGAAAGGAAGACAAACATGTTTGCAGATCTCAGCCAGGACGTGCGCTACGGGCTTCGGATGTTGTTAAAGAATCCGGGTTTCACGACCATCGCGGTGCTTGCGCTCGCCCTCGGGATCGGAGCGAACAGCGCCATTTTCACCGTGGTCAATACGTTGCTGCTCCGTCCGCTGCCTTACAAAAACCCGAGCCAGCTCGTGGTGATTTGGGAGAATGCGACCCATCTCGGGTTCCCGAAGAACACGCCGTCGGCCGCCAACTTTCTCGACTGGCAAAAACAGAACACGCTCTTCGAAGGGATGGCCGCGTTCGCTGAGCGCAGCTTCAATCTCACCGGCGTCGGCGAACCGGAACGCCTCGAAGGCCGCCGCGTCTCGGCGAATCTCTTCGACTTGTTAGGCGTGCGGCCCATTCTTGGTCGCAACTTCGTGCCGGATGAAGACAAGCCCGGAACGAAAGTGGCGGTGCTGAGCGAAAGCCTCTGGAGGCGGCGCTTCGGGAGCGATCCGGGCGTGATCGGTCGTGCGCTCGCACTCAACGGCGAAAGTTTCACGGTCGTCGGCGTGCTGCCGAACAGCGTCCGTTTGCCGTCGTTCGGAAACTGGCGCGATCAAATCTGGGTGCCGCTCGCGTTTTCGGCCGAGGACGCGGCTTCGCGCGGAAATCATTATCTCGAAGTGATTGGGCGGATGAAACCGGGCGTGACGCTGGAACAAGCGCGCGCGGAGATGACGACGATCATGGCGCGCCTTGCCCAACAGTATCCCGAGGACAACACCAGGATCGGGACCGTGGTCAATCCGCTCCACGAGGAAATCGTCGGCGACATGAAGCCGGCGTTGCTCGTCCTGCTCGGCGCGGTTGCCTTCGTGCTGCTCATCGCTTGCGCAAACGTTGCGAATCTACTTCTCGCGCGCGCGGCTGCGCGACATAAGGAAATCGCGCTGCGGCTCGCTCTCGGCGCGGACCGCGCACGGTTAACGAAACAGCTTCTGGTCGAAAGCGTGATGCTGTCGCTCCTTGGCGGCGCAGTTGGTTTGGCTTTCGCCTACGGCGGCCTCCAAGTACTGACGCGTTTCATTCCACCTGATGTCGCGCACGCGGAAGGGATCGCGATCGATGCCAGGGTCCTCGGCTTTACCCTCCTCATCGCGATAGTGACCGGCCTCATTTTCGGTCTCGCGCCCGCGAGTCAGGCGTCCCATTTCAATTTGAACGACACCTTGAAAGAAGGCGGCCGCGATGCCGGCGCTGGTGTCCGCGGCAAGCGGTTGCGCAGCACGCTTGTCATCGCCGAGGTCGCGGTCTCGTTCATCCTGCTGATCGGCGCCGGGCTCCTGATCAACAGTTTCATGCACCTGCGAAATCTCGATCCTGGTTTCCGCGCCGACCACATGCTCACCCTCAATGTCGATCTGTCGGAAACGAAATATCCGGATAACCCGAAGCGGACCGCGTTCTTCGACGAAGTCGTGCGGCGCATCCAGGCGCTGCCCGGAGTGCGCTCGGTCGCAGTCGCTGGCAATTTACCGTTCACCTACAACGGCGACTCGATGCCGATCGGCGCGGAAGGAATTCCCGATCCGCCGCCGGACCAGCGGCCCGACGTGATCTTTCGCGCCATCGGGCCCGGCTACTTCAGCACGATGGGAATTCCGCTCGTGGGTGGACGCGATTTCAACGACCAGGATACGCTGGACACGACTCTGGCGGTGGTGGTGAGCGAGAAAACCGCCCGACATTATTGGCCGAACGCCGATCCGATCGGCAAGCGGATCAGAAACGGCTCGACCACATCTGATGCTCCGTGGCGAACCGTCATTGGCGTGGTCAAAGACGTCCGCCAAAACGACTTCATCGCAGAGCCGAAAATGCAGATGTATTTCGCATATCGGCAACTCCGGAGCCTGATGCCGAACGCGTTGATCGTGCGGACGGCGGTCGATCCATTGAGTCTCGCGTCGTCGGTCCGCAACGCGATCTGGGCGGTCGATAAGGATCAGACGGTCGCGAACATCGATTCAATGGAGCACATCGTCGCGGGCGCGGTGGCGCGACAGCGATTCAGCATGCTCCTGCTCGCAATTTTCGCCGCGGTCGCATTGGTTCTCGCGGCAGTCGGCATTTACGGGGTGATGAGTTATTCGGTCGCGCAGCAAACGCGCGAGATCGGAATCCGGATGGCGCTGGGCGCGCAACGAAGCGACGTCCTCAAGATGACGATCAAACAAGGGCTGAAACTGGTCGGCCTCGGTTTGGTCATCGGGCTGGCAGTGGCTTTCATCCTTACGCGCGTGATGGCGACGCTGCTTTTCGGCATTAGTGCAACCGATCCACTGACCTTCATTACGATCTCCTTCGTGCTGCTCGTGGTCGCGATGCTGGCGAGTTACATCCCGTCGGTGCGCGCGATGCGGGTCGATCCGATGGTCGCGCTGCGATATCAGTAAACCGGAGCATCGGTTGCGCTGGCGCGGCGATTCGCGAGATTCGCCGCCGCTCGCATGCTCACGATTTCCCAAGTCACCAAGGCCTTTGGCGGCCGCACGCTGTTTGAAGAGGCGTCGCTCCAGGTAAACCGCGGCGATCGCATTGGACTCGTCGGTCCAAACGGCGCCGGGAAATCGACGCTCTTCTCACTCATTCTCGGCGACGCACTGCCGGACGAAGGAAGAATTTCGCTCGAGAAATCGGCGACGGTTGGATTTCTTCCCCAGGAACATGCACCGGCAAAGGATGAAACCGTTTTGGAATTGGCCTGCGGGCGAAGGGCGCATGATCCCGGCGCGACCGAGATGGATTGGGAGATCGAGCCGAAGGCGAAGCGCATCCTTGCGGGACTCGCTTTTCGCGAATCGGATTTCGAACGTTCGACAAAAACGCTCAGCGGCGGCTGGGTGATGCGCGCGCATCTGGCGCGCCTGCTCGTCCAGGAGCCGGAGCTTCTTCTCCTCGACGAGCCGACGAACCATCTCGATTTGGAATCGCTCGTCTGGTTCCAGGAATACTTGAAGAATTATCCCGGCGCGATCCTGATGATCTCGCACGACCGTGAATTCCTGAACCAGCTCGTCGGCTCGATCGTCGAGATCGCGCATCGGCGATTGAATCGTTATCGGGGGAACTGGGACAGTTACGTCGAACAGAAGGCGGCCCGCGAAGAACAGCAGCTCGCGGCTTACAAGAACCAGCAAAAGGAGATCGCATCCCTCCAGCTTTTCGCCGACCGCTTTCGCGCCAAGGCCAGCAAAGCGTCGCAAGCGCAAAGCAAACTGAAGCAGATCGAGCGGATGGAAAAAATCGAGGCGCCGGTCGCTCGCGAGAAAACCGTGCACTTCCGTTTTCCCCAGCCGCCGCGCAGCGGCCATCGTGTGATCACGTTAAAAGAAGTGGATCACGCTTACGGCGATCTTCTGGTTTATCGCGGTCTCAATTTCGAAGCGGAGAGGGGACAGCGCACGGTGCTCGTGGGTCCGAACGGCGCGGGGAAATCGACGCTGATGAAGTTGCTAGCCGGAGTTTTGCCGGTGCAAAGCGGCGCGCGTGAGCTCGGTCACAACGTGAAGGTCGGTTACTTCTCGCAGTATCGAGTCGATATGCTCGATCCGACGATGACGGTTCTCGAGACGGCGCGCGACATGGCGAACCCGGTTCCCGAACAAGTTGCGCGCACGGTTCTTGGCTCGTTTCTTTTTCGCGGCGACGATGTTTTCAAACCGACTTCCGTTTTGAGCGGCGGTGAGAAGACCCGGCTTGCGCTCGTTCGGCTGCTCCTCGATCCGCCGAATCTGCTCTTGATGGACGAGCCCACGACGCATCTCGACGTCGGCAGCATCAACGCACTCGTCGGCGCGCTCGCCCAGTACGAGGGCACCCTGATTTTCATCAGCCACGACGTTTACTTCATTCGCGCCATCGCGAAGACGGTGTTGCACATCAACGCCGGAAAACTCACGCCCTACGCTGGTGACTACGATTATTACCTCGATAAATCTCGCGCCACGTCGGCGCGGGCTGGCGTTGTAGCCGGGATCGGTGATCCCGGCCGTGATAAGACGTCGCCTCAGGCCGGGATCAGCGATCCCGGCTACAAAACGGGGATTTGGGAGACGCGCGAACAACGAAAGGCTGAAGCCAAACTGAAACGCGACCACGAAAAGAAAGTTCGCGATCTCGAAATGCAGATCCTGAAACTGGAAGGCCGGCAAAAGGAGCTGACCGAAGAATTGGAAAAGCCCGAGACCTACGAGCCTGGCGGCGCGGCAATGCAATTGAATCGTGAACTGCAGGCCGTGAGCGCGGATTTGGAGCGGCTCACCGCGGAATGGGAAGCCATGGCCGCGCCTCAAGCGGTCTGATTTTTCGCGCGTTCATTTTTCGCCGCGCCGCGAATCTTCAGGACCGCGAGGTGGATCGAGCGCTCCGCCGCTCGATTTGAGATAGGACATCGAAATCGCGCGCGGAGCGCGCGATCCACCAGCGTGCCGCGATTGTTTTTTGAATGGCCAAGCGCCCATCATTTTTCGGAAACGGATTCAGCCTCCTCAAGCAGACCGCGATGGAATGGCTGGATGACAAAGCGCCACAGCTCGGCGCCGCGCTCGCCTATTACACGGTGTTCTCCCTCGCGCCCCTCGTGTTGTTGTTGCTCGCGATCATCGGCCTGCTCTTTCGCGACGATCCTTCCGGCGCCTGGAGCCGCGTCACCGAGCAAATGGGTTATTTCCTCGATCGGAGCGCGGTGCAGGTGGTGACCGACATCGCGAAAGACGCGTCCAAGCCGGACAAGAGCACCATGGCAACTGCAATCGGTATCGGGCTGGCTCTCTTCGGTGCGAGCGGTGTGTTCGGCCAATTGCAGGATGCGCTCAACACGATCTGGGGCGTGAAAGCGAAACCGGGGGAGGGCATCATCTCATTCATTCGCGCGCGGTTCGTTTCCTTCGCGATGCTCGGCGGCGTTTTCTTTCTTCTCCTCGTGTCGCTCACAATCGAAGCGCTGCTGAAAGGTTTCAGTCAATACGTTCAACACGCGCTTCCCGGCGGCCTGACCATTGCGATTTCCGTCTATCTGCTTTTCGATTTTGCGGTCGTCACGGTTCTCTTCGCGATGATTTTCAAATTCCTGCCCGACGCCGAAATCCAATGGCGCGACGTTTGGATCGGCGCCGTCATGACCGCGATCTTTTTCGGGATTGGAAAATGGGCCCTGGGCCTTTATCTCGGGAGCGGCGCCGCGGCATCGGCCTATGGCGCGGCCAGCTCACTGATCACTTTGTTGCTCTGGATTTATTATTCGTCGCAGATCCTGCTCTTTGGCGCTGAGTTCACCCAGGTCTACGCGAACCGTTCCGGTCGCCGCGTCAAACCGAGCGAGCACGCCGTGCCGATTGTGACGACAGAAGTCGAAAAACGACGCTAGGTGGATCGAGCGCTCCGCCGCTCGATGGCTGAGAGACCGCAGCTGCAAAATCGAAGGGCTGAGCTGAGTGCCTCGCTTCAAAAATCGCGCGACGGAGCGCACGATCCACCTATGTTGGAACGTGCCTCGTTGGTTCCCCTCGAAGCTCTATCATGATGTGCCCGCTTGGGTAGGGCCGGATGCCCTGTTTCACATCCGCATAGCGTTAGATCGCACGAAGGAACAGGAGCTACTCACAACTCCGACATTAGCGAAGGCGTTGATGGAGTCGGCAGAATTCTACCACCGCCGCCAGCGTTGGTACACAACGGTCTTCATGTTCATGTCCGATCATATTCACGCACTGTTATCGTTCGATCGTGATAAATCGATGAGTCGAGTCATCGGTGACTGGAAGCATTTCAACTCCCACAAACATGGACTGGTGTGGCAAACGGGATACTTTGATCATCGTCTTCGCGACGACGAACGCGGGGAGCAATTGGCGGCGAAGATCAATTATATCAGACAGAATCCGGTTGCCGCTGGACTCTGCACGACAGCGGACGATTGGCTGTGGCGGATCGAGCACTCCGCGCGCGACACATAAGGCGTCACAGAAATCGAGCGACGGAGCGCTCGATCCACCTATCGGCACGATCGCGTCGTCGATTACGCGGGTCGCCAATCGAGATCGCCTTCTTGGGCGAGCGAGGGTTCGGGTAACTCGCGAGCATCGGAAGATTCAGGCGCCTCTTCGGTTTCTGCTTCGGCGTCCACTTCTTCCTCGCGGCCTTCGTGGTGTTCCTTCGCGATCAACATGTAAAGCGACGGAACAATGAAGAGCGTGAAGATCGTCCCGATCGTCATTCCGCCGACGAGGACCAGACCGATCGAATTTCGCGCGGCCGCGCCGGCGCCGGTCACGAGCGTCAGCGGAAAGTGACCGGCAACGGTTGCTACCGTCGTCATCATGACCGGCCGTAACCGAATACGGGCCGCTTCCTTGATCGCATCCAGCTTCGATAGGCCGCCGATCTGGAGTTTGTTCGCAAACTCCACAATCAGGATGCCGTTCTTCGCGACCAATCCAACGAGCGTCACCAATCCGACCTGCGAATAGATGTTCAACGTCGTCGTAAATGGGTCCGTCCAGAACTGGCCGAATGGCATTTTGAGAAACGTGAACAAGAGCGCGCCAAACATCGCCAGCGGCACCGAGCCGAGCAGAATGATGAACGGATCGCGGAAGCTGTTGAACTGTGCGGCCAGGACCAAAAAGATCAGAACGACGGCGAGCAAGAATGAGGGCAGGAATTTGTTGCCTTCAGTCCGCAGCTGGCGCGACTCGCCGGTATAATCCACCACGTAGCCTTTCGGGAGAGTTTTCTCGGCTTCCGTCTCGAGAAACTTAAGCACCGTGTCGAGGGAGCGCGTGGGCACGCCGCTGAGTGTGACTGCGTTCAACTGCTGCATCCGGTTGAGTGACCGTGCGATAGTCCTCCGTTCGATGTGCGCGACCGTGTTGAGCGGAATGAGCTTCTTGTCCGGTCCGGTGACATAGATGTTCTCGAGCTGTTCGGGATTGAGGCGATCGACCCGTTTGATCTGCGGAATAACCTTGTAGCTGCGGCCGGCGATGTTGAACCAGTTGACGTAATTGCCGCCGATCGCCGCAGCCAGATCGGCGCCGACTTGTGACAGATCGAGCCCCATCGACCTGACTTTGTCGTGATCGAAAACAATCTGCGACTGCGGTTGATCGATCTTCGTGTCGAGGTCGGCAAAGCGGAACATGCCGGCTTGCATGGCTTTCATCTGCAGATCTTTCGCCAGCTCGAGAATGCGGTTTTGATCAGCTGTGGAAGCAATCACGAAACTGACCGGCATGGTCTCGCCGCCGGGTAAAGGCGGAGGCATGACCGGGAACATTTGAATCCCGGGAATCGCGCCAAGTTTCTGCTGCATCACCGGGATGTATGCCGTGGTCGGTGTTTTGCGGATGCCCCACGGTTTTAGCACGATGCCGCCAAAGCCGCCGCTCGGGCTCGTGATTTGGAAACTAAAATTCGCATCTGGAATGCTATGGAACGCGCGCCCCGCGGCATCCGCATAGCGAATCGTGTCGTCGATCGTCGCGTTGGCCGGCGCGGTGACGATACCGAAGATAACACCCTGGTCTTCGACCGGCGCCTGTTCCTTCGACGATTGCAGGTAAAAAAGAACCGCGAAAAGCGAGAGACCGATCCAGACGGTATAAACCATGGGTCGCGCATTGAGAGTCCGATCAAGTCTGGCACCATACCAATCGCGGAAGCGATCGAAGGCGCGGTTCACCACCCCGGCGAACCCTTTGTCCGCATGGCCGGCCCGCAGCAAATATGCGGACATCATTGGTGAAAGCGTCAACGCCACGATGCCGGAGATGGTGACCGCGCCGGCGAGCGTGAGCGCGAATTCCCGGAAGAGCGCACCGGTCAATCCGCCCTGAAGGGCGATCGGCGTGTAGACGGCCGCGAGCGTGATGGTCATCGCGATAATGGGGCCGATCAGTTCGCGAGCCCCTTTCAAGGCAGCGTTCATTCGCGACATGCCCTCCCGCATGTGGCGTTCAACGTTTTCAACGACAACGATCGCGTCATCGACGACGAGACCGACCGAGAGAACGATCGCGAGCAGCGTCAGCAGATTCAGGCTGAACCCGAACACCTGCATCAGGAACAGCGCGCCAATCAGCGAAATGGGAATCGCAACAATCGGCACCATTACTGAGCGGACTGACCCGAGAAAGAGGAAGATAACGATCATCACGATGAGCAGCGTGTCGATCAGCGTCTTCACCACTTCGTGGATGGCGTCGTTGATGTAGGCCGTCGAATCGTAGGCGATCATCCCGGTCATCCCGGTGGGCAGCTCCTTTTGGATCTGGTCCATCTCCGTGCGGACACGCCGGATGACATCGATTGAGTTTGCGTTCGGCAACACCCACACGCCCATGAAGACGGCGTCCTGCTGCGAGAAACGCACCTCGGTGTTGTAGTCCTCCGCGCCCAGCACGACGTCGGCGATATCGCCCAGCCTAACGAGTGTTCCATTGCTCTGCTTCACGACCAGCTTCTTGAAGTCGTCAGCGGTGTGCAGATCGGTATTGGCCGTCAGGTTTACCTGGAGGAGAGAGCCTTTCGTGCTCCCGACGGCGGCGAGGTAATTGTTCTTCGAGAGCGCAGTCCGGACATCCGTCGGGCTAATGTTGAGTGCCGCCATGCGGTCCGGTTTCATCCAAATGCGCATGGCAAAGGTGCGGCCGCCGAGAATGTCTGCTTTCTGCACCCCGGCGATCGCGGTCAGACGCGGCTGGACCAGCCGCACCAGATAATCGGTGACTTCATTCGGCTGCAGAATCGTCGACGTAAAGCTGAGATAGCAGGCCGCAAATTGCGAATCCGCCGCATTCAATGCAATGATCGGGATCTGCGATTCGGGCGGCAGATTGTTGCGGATCGCGTCGACGCGCGTGCTGATGTCCGCCAGCGCCTTGTTGCCGTCGTAGTTCAGTTTCAACCGCGCGGTGATCGTGGAAACACTCTGCGAGCTGGATGATTGGAGATAATCGATCCCGTCCGCGGCCGCGATCGCGCGCTCGAGCGGCGTGGTAATGAACCCCTGCACGAGCTCCGCATCCGCGCCCACGTAAACCGTCGTGACCGTGATCGACGCAATGTCACTCCGCGGATATTGCCTAACGACTAATCCGCCGAGTCCTTGCAGATTCGGAAACAGAATCGGCAGCAACGCCTTCGAGCCGGCGATCAGAATCACGAAGCTGACGACCAGCGCCAGGACCGGCCGGCGAATGAAGAGGTCGGTAAAGGATTTCATGGGCAAAAATGACGAATGACGAATGACGAATGACGAAGGAAGCCCGAATGACCGAATGCAGATCCGGCCACGAGACGACGTTTCATGTTCCCTTTAGTCATTCGTGCTTCGAACATTGTTTCGTCATTCGTCATTCGTGCTTCGTCATTTCCCCTAGGTATCTGCCGGTTTGGGGTTCAGCTGCGGTTTTGGTGCGAGATCGTTGTTAATGACGACCGGGATCCCGTTGCGCAATTTAAACACTCCGGTACTTACGATCTGCTGGCCGTCTTCAAGTCCTTTCGTGATCGAAACGAAATCGCCCCGCGCCTCTCCGATGCGCACAAATTGCTGCCGCAAGACCTGCGATTCTTTGCCCGTTTTCTCATCCTTTTTTTTCTCGATCACGAAAACCGAATCGCCGTAGGGGGCATAGGAGATCGCGGTGCCCGGCACGACCAAAGTCTTCTGTTTGTCCGGCAGCAGAACATCGATCTTTGCGAACATTCCCGGCCGCAGAGCGTGGTCCTTATTTTCAATCGTGGCCTGCAACGTGACGTTGCGCGTCACCGGATCGACCGCGGAATTGAGCGCGGTCAATTTTCCCGGGAATTCGCTTCCGGCCACGACATCCGTGTGGACGCGCACTTCAAGACCGGCCGACAGTTTCGGCAAATCTTGCTGCGGCAGCGCGAAGTCGACGTAAAGCGGGTCGAGCGCCTGGAGCGACACCACCTGCTGACCGGCGGTGATCATCTGGCCGACGTTGACCTGGCGAATCCCGAGCTGCCCGTCGAACGGCGCCAGCACTTCCTTCTTCGCGATCATCGATCGCATGTTGTTCACGACACCTTCTTTTTGTTTGAACTTCGATTCGGCTGCGTCGAGTTCCGCTTTCGAAACGACATTGCGTTGCGCCAGGTCGCGGGCCCGGGCCAAATCCGAACGTGCCAGCTCCAGATCGGCTTCCGCGCTCTTCATTTGCGCTTCTTCCGACGAAGCGTCGAGTCGCATCAGCACGTCGCCCTTTTTCGCGAGCCCGCCGTTTTCGAATTTGATTTCCGCCACCGTGCCGGCCAATTCCGCGGAAACGGTCGCTCCCTGCACGGCTGAGACCGTCCCGATCGACGAGAAAACAGGCGGCCAATCTTCCTGTTTTACCTGCACACTGGAAACGGTCGTCGGCGGCATCACCATCGGCGTTGCCATCATCTTCCGGATTTGCAGAGCCTTGATCGCGACGAGGAGGAGTAAAATCAGGAACAATCCAACGACGCCGAAAAGTATCGGATGGCGGCCGAAGAAATTGGCGAAGCGGCGTTTCACGTTTCTTTCTTTCACGGGTCTGGCCACGTCATGCATAAGCGGGTTCACTTTCGGTTTTGAAGAGCAATTGCCAGAGCCGGCGTGTGACTGCCAGTTGGCGGGTGCGGCGTTCTGCCGCCGTCATCTCCTGCGGCTGAAGAACGTCGAACATTAACATGCCTCGCGCGACGGCGAAAATCAGTTCTGCAAGCTCGTGCGCTTTCAATCCGTGAGCTTCGCCGGCCTTGGCTTCCGGCGAACGCGCGATCAAATCCGTGACGCCTTCCATCGCCGTGTCTAAAACGTCGCGCACCAGGTCGGCGATCTGCGGATTGCGCGAGGCCTCCGCATAAAGATCGACCACGAATGCGGAAAGGACCTTCGGCGAATTCTCGCAGCAGTGGGCGGTGAAAAGAATCTCAAGCGATTCGAACAACGTCGGCGCCTGTTTCGCGCGCTCGAGCAGTTCCTGGATCTCGCTCTTGTGCCTCTCGGCCATCGCGGCGATGACCGCCTCTTTGTTGGCGAAATAGCGGTAGATTAGCCCGACGCTGATTCCGGCCTCGGCACTAACATCGTGCATGCTGGTTTGATGAAAGCCGCATTTGGCGAAGCAAACGATGGCTGCGTCGAGAATTTGGGAGCGCCGGTCAAGTGCGGGCTCTGAAGGAAGTTGCGGCATGAGCGCAACGATGAATGAACGTTCATTCATTGTCAAATCTTCCAATGGGAGGGTCAGTATGAACCGCTGATCTGATTAAACGGCGGTTTGTAAACCGCCGCTCCTTGATGTCTCCTCAGGTCGTGGAGCTTTCGCTGCCAACCGAACTGATCGCCAAATTCCCGCCCACACGCTGCTACCTGATCGGCGTCTCCGGTGGTCGCGATTCCGTTGCGCTGTTACATGGCCTGACGAGTCTGGGCTACCAGCGCCTGATCGTTTGCCATCTCGATCATCGATTGCGCGGACGATCGAGCAACGCTGACGCGAAATTCGTCAAGGCGCTCGCAACAAAGCTGAACCTGCAATGCGAGATCGCGCAGACGGACGTCGCCGCGCTGGCTCGGCGATCAAGGCAATCGATCGAAACTGCCGGACGAAACGCGCGCTACGAATTCTTCGCGCGCATCGCGCGTCGCCGCCGTTGTCGCACCATCTTCCTCGGCCACCATGCTGACGATCTCGTCGAGACGTTTCTGCTTAATCTGTTTCGTGGCGCGGGACCGACCGGCCTCGGCGGTATCAGGCAAGTCGCCAGGCGAAAAGCCGATGGCGTAGAGCTCACCATCGTCCGCCCGCTGCTCGGCACCTCCAGAAGCGAGATTGACGCGTATTTGAAGACCCATCGCCTGAAATTTCGCGACGACGCGACGAATGAAACCCTCGCGCCGCTTCGGAATCGAATCCGGCGCCGCATCATTCCCTACATCGAAAAACAGCTTGGCCGGAAAATTTCCGGCGCGCTTTGGCGAGCGGCGATGATTTGCGCCGACGAAGCTGAGTGGGCGGAATCGCTCGTCGATTCTCGTTCCACGAAAAGCCGCGAATTGCCGGTGAGCGAACTGCGGATGCAACCGCGCGCCTTGCAACGCCGCACGATCCACCGCTGGCTGCAATCTCGCGGCATTGGCGATTTGGACTTCGAGGCCATCGAGCGCGTCCGCGCCTTGCTCGACCGGAACGCCGCATCCGCGAAAACGAATTTGCCGCGCGATCGGCACGCCCGCCGTCGCGCCGGAAAACTCTTTGTGGAGTGATAGAGTGAACGTTTCATGAGCTCGCCCATTCGCGTCCGATTTGCGCCATCGCCCACCGGTTATCTCCATATCGGTGGCGCGCGCACCGCGCTTTTCAACTGGCTTCATGCCAAGCACACCGGCGGCACGTTCGTCCTGCGCGTCGAGGACACAGACCGGTCCCGGAACACCGAAGTTGCCGCGCAGGCGATTTACGACGGGCTGCGCTGGCTCGGTCTGGATTGGGACGAAGGCCCTCACGCCGGTGGAAATTTCGGGCCCTATTTCCAAAGCGAGCGCGAGGAAATCTATCGCGCCTATCTGGAGAAGCTGCGCGCGGCGGGTCGCGTTTACGACGATGAAGGTTCAGTCCGTTTTCGGTTCGAGCGCGAGAAGGTCGTAGTCGACGATACGATTTGCGGCCACGTCGAATTCGATCTGTCCGATCCCGAGACGAATCCCGACATGACGATTCGCCGGCCGGATGGCTCGTGGATTTTCCATTTCGTCAACGTCGTGGACGACATCGAGATGAAAATCTCCGACGTCATCCGGGGCGAGGACCACTTGTCGAACACGCCGAAGCACATTCAGGTTTATCGGGCCCTGGGCGTCACGCCACCGCGTTTCGCTCACATCCCGCTCATCCTGAATCTGGACGGCTCCAAGATGAGCAAGCGCGACCAGGGCGCCAGCCTCATCACTTATATAGAGAACGGTTATCTGCCGGAAGCTGTCCGCAATTTTCTCTGCCTGCTCGGCTGGTCGCCGAAGGACGATCGGGAGAAGCTCGACCTGGCCGAGGTCGTTCGTATTTTCGATCTCGCGAAAGTGCATCGGAAAAACGCGGCTTTCGATTTGGAAAAATGCACGTGGCTGAATGGCGAATATCTTCGCGAGCTGAGCGACGACCGTTTTCGTGAAATGGGGCGGCAGGCGCTTGAGCGCGCCGGGTTTGATCTCTCAAAGTTCTCGCCTGAGTACATCCGCGCCGCGCTCGATACCTGCAAAGGTAAGTTCCGAATCTTCAACGAACTGCCGGCTTACGGCGGTTTCTATTTTCGGGACGAGCTAGAATACAACCCCGAGAGCGTCGCGAAACATTTCGTGCCGGAAAACAAACCGCGCCTGGAAGCAGTTCGCGCCGCCTTCGCGGGGCTGGAGAATTTTGATGCCAGCAACCTCGAGACGACGCTAAAGGCAACCGCTGCAAATCTCGGCCTAAAAGTCGGCGCGCTCGTTCATCCGACGCGCCTGGCTGTCACTGGCAGCAACGCCGGTCCGAGCCTTTACCATCTGCTCGAGATCCTCGGCAAAGAAAGAGTCCTAGCGCGTCTCGATCGGGCGTTGTCGATGGTCTAGCGCGGATTGCCTCAAGCCAAGGAGCGGCGCTTTCTAAACCGCCGTTTGTTTTTCGTTCGGCGGTTTCCAAACCGCCGTTCCTTGATTTGTGACGACGCGCGATCTATTTCGATCGCCACGTGTCTTTCAACATGATCGTGCGGTTGAAGACGATTTTGCCCGGCTTCGAATCGGGATCGAGCGCGAAATAACCGAGGCGCTCAAACTGATACCGGACGTCAGGCTCCGCGTCGACTAACGACGGCTCGCACTTTGCCTGGACGACTTCGAACGAGTTCGGATTGATGAACGATTTGAAATCACCGCCGTCGGCGTCGGGTTGCGGGACGGTGAAAAGCCGATCGTACAAGCGCACCTCGGCATCGATCGCTTCCGTCGCGCTCACCCAATGAATCGTTCCCTTTACTTTGCGGTTTGAAGTCGCGCCACCGGATTTGCTTTCGAGATCGGCAGTGCATCGCAACTCGGTCACGTTCCCGGCCGCATCCTTGATCACCTCGTCGCACTTGATGATGTAGGCGTACTTCAAGCGCACTTCGCCGCCCGGCTTGAGCCGGAAATATTTTGGCGGCGGGACTTCGGTGAAATCCGCGGAATCGATAAACAACTCGCGACCGAACGGAATTTTTCGCGTCCCAGTCTCCGGATTCTCCGGGTTGTTGATCGCGTCGAGCTCCTCGGTTTTTTCCGCGGGATAATTCGTCAGAACGATCTTGATTGGCTTCAACACCGCCAGCCGTCGCGGCGCCGTCCGATTAAATTCCTCGCGGACCGCGTGCTCGAGCAGCGCCATTTCGTTCAAACTCGGATATTTCGTGATCCCGATGTTGTAGGCGAAAGCGCGGAGCGCGCTTGCCGTCACGCCGCGCCGGCGAAGTCCCGACAGCGTGAGCATGCGCGGATCATCCCAGCCGTTGACCCGATTTTCGTTCACGAGCTGGATGAGCTTGCGTTTGCTCATCACGGCGTAGGTGAGATTGAGCCGCGCGAATTCAATCTGGCGCGGTCGCGGCGGCCGAAGCTCGAGCGATTCCAGAATCCATTCGTAGAGCGGCCGGTGGACTTCGAATTCGAGCGTGCAAAGCGAGTGGGTGATGCCTTCGATGTAATCGCTCAGGGTGTGGGCCCAATCGTACATCGGATAAATGCACCACTTATTACCGGTGTGATGATGTTCCGCGTGTCGAATGCGGTAGAGCACCGGATCGCGCAGCCACACGTTCGGCGCCTGCATGTCGATCTTCGCGCGCAAGGTTTTCGCGCCGTCGGGAAATTCCCCGGCTTTCATTCGCGCCAATAAATCGAGGTTCTCTTCGACTGGCCGATTGCGAAACGGACTTTCTCTCCCGAGCCGCCGGTATTCGTCCGTCTGATCGGGCGGCATTTCGTCGACGTACGCTTTTCCCTTGCGCACGAGTTCGACGGCGTAGTCGTAATGCTTACCGAAGTAATCCGAAGTGTAGAGCGGCGCGCCACCGAGGTTCTTGTCCGCCCAGCCGTCGATCAGCCAACGGACGTCGGCCATGATGGAATCGACGTACTCGGTTTCTTCCTTCGTCGGGTTGGTGTCGTCCATCCGGATGTTGCAAACGCCGCCGAACTCGTGGGCGATGCCGAAATTGAGGCAGATCGCCTTGGCGTGGCCGATGTGGAGGTAACCGTTCGGCTCCGGCGGGAAACGGGTGCAAATCCGCGAATGGCGGCCGGCTTTCAGATCCTCGATCACGATGTCGCGGATGAAATCGGATGGGGCCGGAGCGGACTCGTTTTCATTCGACGTCGTCATGGTGGCGCGACATTAGCAGACGCGCCGACCTGCGCCAAAACTTCAAGGAGCGGCGGTTTATCCCGCTACTGCGGGACCGCCGAAGAAAGGGCGGTTTGGAAAGCGCCCCTCCTTGGGGCAATATCTCCAAAGGCGTGAAAGAGATTTACAGCTTGGCCGATTTGCAGGATTGGCGCAAAGCGAGCGGAGGCGCGAAGGCGCCGATTCGCCTCGGCGTGATCGGTCAGCCGATCGCTCATTCGCTTTCGCCCGAAATGCAGAACGCGGCGCTGGCTGAATCGAAGTTCAAGATGCGTTATGCGCGATTCGAAATAGCGCCGGATGAATTGCAGGTCGCGCTCGAATCTTTGCCGCGTCTGGATTTCGTCGGCGTGAACCTGACTGTTCCGCACAAGGTCGCGGCGCTCGCGGTCGTGAACGACATGGACGAAACAGCGCGCGAGATCGGCGCCATCAACACGATCAAAATCGAAGACGGCAGGTTGCGCGGCTTCAACACGGACGGGAAAGGATTCTCGCGGGCGATTCGCGAAGAGTTTGCGGTCGATCTGCGCGATCTGCGAATTCTTGTTCTCGGCGCGGGCGGCGCGGCGCGGGCGATCGCCCGGCAATGCGCGAAGGAAAATTGCGAACGGCTCGTGATCGCGAATCGCGACCCAGAGAAAGCCGCCGCGCTTGTGGATCAGTTACGTTCCTTCTTCGCCGGCCCGCGGGTCCTTGGCCCGGTTGCGCGCTTGCAATCGATCCCGCTCGATGATGGCGCCCTGCGCTTTCAGATCGCCAACACCGATCTCGTCGTGAACGCGACGCCGCTCGGGTTGAATCGCAACGATTCCGCGCCGATTCCCGCGCGCCTGCTCGCACCGCACCTGATGATCTACGACACCGTTTACTCCGGCGGGCCAACTGCATTGGTGAGCGGTGCAATCGACGCCGGCGCGCGCGTGGCGAATGGATTATCCATGCTGCTGCATCAAGGCGCACTCGCATTTGAAATCTGGTTCGACCAGGCCGCGCCCTTGGACGCAATGCGAAAGGCTCTTCTGTAGCCGCTTCGCTATGCGAAGCGCCGCGGTGCGTTCTTGATCGAAGCCGCGCTCACGTCGCCCACAGGGCGACGGCTACAGAAGAAACTCCCTACGAATTTTCCTGCGCCATTTCGTGACCGCGCCTGGTGGCTGCTTCGACCGCAGCGATTAATCCTTCTGCCGTTTTCAATTTTTCCATCGCGGCAAGTCCCGCGGCAGTTGTCCCGCCCGGCGTGACCACCATTTTGCGCAGCTCTTCCGGCGAGAGCTTCGTCTCGCTCGCGAGCTGGGCCGCGCCAAGGACGGTTTGGGTTGCAAGCGTTAGCGCCGCGTCCGGAGCAAGTCCCATTTTTTCGCCGCCGCGCGCCAACGCTTCGATCACGGTGTAAACGAAAGCCGGTCCGCTCCCGGCGAGCGCCGTCACGGCGTCGATCTGTTCGTCGGTGACTTCAACCACTGCGCCGATCGTGCCGAAGATTTCGCGAACGGCGGAAAGCTCGCTCTTCGTTGTTCGACTGCCACGGGCAAGGGCCGTCGCGGCGCGACAAATCGCCGAAGGCGTATTCGTCATCGCCCGCATGAAATGCGCCGCCGCCGTTTTCTCCAGGCTGGTCACGCGCACACCCGCCGCGAGCGAGACAACCAGCTTTCCTTCGAGTATCGGCGCCAATTCATTCAGAACCGGCACCACCACCGACGGCTTCACTCCGATAAAAATAATTTCGCTCTTTTCCGCGACCTCCGCGTTCTCCGCGGTTCCAGAAACGCCGAGCTCGTGCTCGAGGATTCGCCGCGTCGCCTCATTCGGTTCGCTGACCAAAATCAATCCCGGCGCGCAGAATTTTGCCCGGACTAGTCCGCGAATGACCGAACCCGCCAGCTTCCCGCCACCAATAAAACCGAGTCGATACGAAGTGGTGGCGGTTTGAGAATCCATGGCGATGTCGCATATTAATCAATGGTAGCCGCCGGTGTAAATTTCGGTTTGGATTTGGTCGAGGAGATCGCGGAGCTCAAGCGCGAGCGGAACGCCGTCATCCTCGCGCACAACTACCAGGTGCCGGAGCTGCAGGACATCGCCGATTATGTCGGCGACTCGTTAGGTCTGAGTTACCAGGCAGCGCAAACGAAGGCGGACGTCATCCTGTTTTGCGGCGTTCATTTCATGGCCGAGACGGCGAAGATCCTCAACCCGGCCAAGAAAGTTTTGCTGCCCGATCTCGACGCCGGTTGCTCGCTTTCCGAATCGTGTCCGCCGGAAAAACTGAAGGCATACCTCGAAAAGAACGCCGACAAAAATTACTACGTCATCGCCTACATCAATTGCAGCGCCGGCGTGAAAGCGCTCTCCGACGTGATCTGCACGAGCGGCAACGCCGATAAAATCGTCCGCGCCGCGCCGGCCGATCGGAATATCCTTTTCGTGCCCGACCAAAATCTCGGCGCATGGGTAATGGAACGCACCGGCCGGAAGATGGATTTGTGGCAGGGCAACTGTTACATCCACGTCGAATTCACCGCGCGGAGCATCAACAAAATCCGCGAACAATATCCGGACGCTCCGGTCGTCGCGCATCCCGAGTGCACTTACGCCGTGCGGATGTTAGCCGACGAAGTTTGCTCGACGGAAAAAATGATCGCGTTCTGCCGGGAATCTCCGGCGCGCGCGATCATCGTCGTTACCGAGGCGGGAATGTTGCACCGCTTACGCAAGGAAGTCCCGGGCAAGCTTTTCATTCCGGGCCCAACTGAGAATTGTTTCTGCGGCGAATGCCGGTTCATGAAAATGAACACGCTCGAGAAAGCGCACGCGGCTCTCTTGAACATGGAGCCCGAGATCATTCTCCCCGAAGCGGTCCGCAAACGCGCCGAAGCGCCCATTCTCCGAATGCTGGAGCTCAGCAAAAAGTGATCAGTGATAAGTGGCCAGTGATCAGTTGAATTTCCGTCGCTGATCACTTGTCACTTGTCACTGGTCACTTCTTCTCCTTCACTTCTGCGCGATGCAGCGACCTCCGGTAGGACTTCTGATTCAGCTTTTATTTATGGTGGTGGTGTTGCTCCTGGGCTTGTTATTTTTGCGCGAGCCGCGGTTCGAACGGTCCGAGGAATTTTTTCTGCGTTGGCTTTTGAAGAATTCCGATCCGCACTCCAAGGCCGCCTCGCTCACCGTCGTTGACATCGGCCACGATAATTCGTTGGAGCGCACGCCGGCCGCTGAAGGCGACGAAAGTGCGCCGCGCTCGGGCACGAACGTCGTTTCGCCAATGGAGTTCGCGTTGTTCCTCCAATCCGCTCTCGAATTCCAACCGACCGTCGTTGCCTTCGAAAATGTTTTGAAATGGCGCGAGGCCGAGAAGGACCAGGAACAGGTTTTCATCGACCAGGCGATGCGGGTGCCGCGGCTTCTGCTCGCGGCCGAGCTGACCACGACGCCGGATCCCGATGCGCCCGGGCCCGAGATTCCCGGATTCGCGCAGGTTACCGGCAGACGCGGCGACCTCGTCGAATATGCCGGCGTTGGCCGCCAGCCGAACGAAGAGCTGCGGCTAATCGCGACGGCTGGATTTGTGAATTTGCCGGACGAAATCTCAGACGGCATCCATGTCCCGCTCTTGTTTCGCTATCGCGGCGAAGTGATTCCTTCGTTCGCTTTCGAAGCGATTCTGCTCTGGTTGCGCGTAACGCCGAATGAAGTCTCGATCGATCTTGACTCCCACATTTCGCTGCCGCACGGGCGAAAAATTCCAATCCGCTCGGACGGCACGCTCCTCATTTCGCCAAACGCCAGCGGCAAAGCCCACCATATCGGGCTGAGCGATCTCCTCGTTGCCGCCCAGCAACGCGACACCGGAAAGATTCCGGATATCGGGTCGCTCCGCGATCAAATCGTGCTGGCGCGCACACCGGCGAATCCGCTTTCGCCGCCTGATGTTTTCGCGGCGACCATCGCGACGATTCAATCGAACGCGTACGTCCACCGCGTCAGCTGGATTTTTGATTGCGTCATTCTCCTGATCGCTGCCGCGGTCGTTGGGAAACTGCGTGACATCCCGCGCGTGGACATGGTGCTCGGCGCGATCGCATTCACCGCCGCATATTGCCTCGCCGCTCTGGGCCTTGTTTCACGGTGGTTGATCTGGCTGCCCGGAGTTTTGCCACTCGGCGCGGTCTGGTTACTCGTCGCCGCGTCTCTCGTGCTTCCGCATCGTTATCGCGTCCGGCGCGAAGTCATTGCGATGCCGCCGCCTGTCCCGTGAGCGAAACGATCGACGAACACATCGGGCGGCTTCATCGCCACGGCGTGATCGACATGCATTTCGATCTGCCGATGGATTTATACGACAAACGCGCCCGCAAGAATGTGCTTGCGACGGATTTTCTGGAGGACCTCACCGCCGGCGACATCGGGGTGGCCACGGTCGCGCTCTACATCGCGGATCAATATTTGCCCGAGATGGGATTGCGCGTCGCGCTGGATCAGATCGCGAGGCTCTACATCGAAGTCGGCGAATCGGACCGGTTCGCCATTTGTCGAAGCTATCGCGAGATCTTGCAGGCGCGCGAACAGAACAAAATCGCGTTGCTGCTCACGATGGAAGGCGTCGAACCTCTCGGGAGCGATCTCGATCTGCTGCGCGTTTTTTACGAGCTCGGTCTTCGCTCCCTTTGTCTCACGCACGTTCGGCGTAACGCCGCGGGTGACGGCGGGCTCTTCGCCGCCAGCGGTTCGCCGCGCGACGGGCTCACGCCGTTCGGCCGCGATGTGATCCGGGAATGCGAGCGCATCGGCATTATCATCGATCTCGCTCACATCAGCCCGGCCGGGTTCGACCACATTATCGAGATGACGACGAAGCCGGTCATCATTTCGCACACAAACGCACGCAAATATTACGACATCGAACGCAATGTGACCGACGAGCAGATCAAGGCGGTCGGCGCGCGCGGTGGAGTGGTCGGGATCAATGCCGTGCTCGTCAGTCCGCACAAGGAAGAAGCCACCATCGAGCGTTACATCGACCACATCTCGCACGTCCGTGATTTGATCGGAACCGATGGAGTCGCGATTGGCTTCGATTTTTTCGAGTTCATTTACCGGCAATGGTCGGAAGCGGAGCAGATCGCGTTTCAGAATAAATTCACGCACGCCCATTTCGTTCCGGACCTGCAGAAGCATTCCCACAGCCGCAATCTGACGCGGCGATTGATCGAGCGCGGCTTTAGCGACGAAGAGATCGAACGCATCCTGTTCCGAAATTGGATGCGGATATTCGAAGCGTGGCTCGAAGAATGACGAAGCACGAATGACGAATGACGAAGGAATGACGAAGCCCAAAGTTCGAAAAGACATGCCGATGGCTTTTTCGTCATTCGGTCATTCGGAATTCCTTCGTCCTTCGTCATTCGGAAATTCGTCATTTTCATGAAGTTCATCAATCTCACCCGCCGGACTGAGATCGGCGCGAACAGTTATTATCTCGAAGCCGCCGGGCAGCGGCTCGTGCTCGATAGCGGAATGCATCCGAAGCTGGAAGGCGACGAAGCGTTGCCGAACTTCCGTGCGCTGGGCGACCGGCAACTCGACGCGATCGTTCTCTCCCACGCCCATCTCGATCACAGCGGCACGTTGCCGCTCCTCATGCAGCGGCAGCCGAGCGCGCGAATTTTCATGACTGAAGCAACGGCGGAAATCGCGAGCACGCTTCTCCACAATTCCGTCAACGTCATGACGCGGCAACGCGAAGAACTCGGGCTCGTGACGTATCCGCTCTTCACTCATCGCCAGACCGATCGCGCGACCGACCAATGGCGCTCCTGTCCGTTGCGTCAGCCGTTCACGCTCGGCGGCGAGCGGGCCCGCCGCGAAGGCGAAGAAGGACTCACCGTTGAATTCGTCGATGCCGGCCATGTTCTGGGCGCGGCCGGCGTTATTCTCCGCGCCGAAGGCCGGACGGTTTTCTACACCGGCGACGTCAATTTCGAAGACCAGACCGTGACAGCCGCCGCGGTTTTTCCGGAATCGGGTGTCGATGTGCTCATCATCGAGACGACGCGTGGCGATAGCCCGATGCCCGAAGGATTCACTCGTGCCGCTGAAGAACGCCGGCTGGCCGACGCCATCGATCGCGCGTTTCGCGCTGGCGGCTGCGTTCTCATGCCTGTTTTTGCCCTTGGTAAAACCCAGGAAGCGCTCGGCCTGATCTATAAGTTTCGCCGCGAAAAATTGCTCGGCGAATTTCCGGTCTACATCGGTGGACTGAGCGTAAAGATCTCGGAGATCTATGATCGGCGCGCGTTCGCGACGCGCCGTTTACTACCGCGGCTGCAATTACTCGAGGAAGTGGCGCCGTTCGTCCTGAACGGCCAGAGCATTCACGATTCTCCCGCGCGGCCGGGGCGGATCTATGCGCTCTCGAGCGGAATGATGACCCCGAAAACGCTCTCGAATATTTTCGCGCGCCGGATCGTCGAGAACCCGAAGCATTATATTTTCTTCGTCGGTTACGCCGATCCGGAGTCGCCGGCAGGTCTGCTCCGCGCCGCGAAGCCGGGCGACCTCGTCACGCTCGATCCTGAGGAAGCGCCGCAGCATGTCGCCTGTCACATCGAGCAGTTTCAGTTCAGCGCCCATGCTTCGCGTGAGTCGATCGTGGCTTACGCAAGAAAGCTCGCGCCAAAAAAAATCGTGCTCGTGCATGGCGACGTTCCCGCGGTGGAATGGACGCGGGCGCAGTTGGCCACGGCGTTGCCCGACAGCGAAGTGATCGTGCCGACGCCGGGTGTGGAACTGGAGTTGTGAGAATTGTCTCCTGGAACATCAATTCGCTTCGCAGACGACAGGAGCGTTTTCTGGCCTGGCTGGACGCGACAAAACCGGACGTAGTTTGCCTGCAGGAAACGAAATGCACCGACGATCAGTTTCCGGTGCTCGATCTGAAAGCGGCGGGATATCACTCAGCGTTTCACGGACAGAAATCGTACAACGGTGTCGCGATTGTTTCGAAGATCGAGGCAACAGAAATCCAGGCATCGATGTGTGATGAAGAGGAAGATCTGCAGGCGCGCGTGATCGCGGCGACGATCGGACCGGTTCGCGTCTATTCGATCTACGCGCCGAACGGCCAGGCGGTCGGTTCGCCAGCCTACGATTACAAGATGAAGTGGTATGGGCGGTTCCGCGCGTGTCTCGAACGTGAGCAGCGCGAACAGGCGCTCGTAGTTTGCGGCGACTTCAATGTCGCGCCGAAAGATGTCGATGTTTATGATCCCGATCTTTGGCGCGGCGCGATCATGTGTTCGGATGGCGAACGCAAGGCCTTCGAAGAACTGTGCGCAATCGGATTGGTCGATACGCTGCGATTGCATCATCCGGAGACGGGATTTTTCAGTTGGTGGGATTATCGCATGCTCTCGTTCCCAAAGAATCGCGGCCTCCGGATCGACGCCGTTCTGGCAAGTAAACCGCTGGTGGCGAAATGCACCGCGAGCGGAATTGATCGCGAGATGCGGAAGGGAAAAGAACCATCAGATCACGCCCCGATCTGGGCGGAGTTTGAACTGTAAACAAGGAGGGGCGCTTTCCAAACCGCCCTCTTGAATTCGTTCGGTCCCGCAGTCGCGGGATAAACCGCCGCTCCTTGAAGCGGAGTGGACGTGCGACGGGGAAGACCGAACGTTGGGGCTATGTCGCGCTCATCGGTTTCTAATCCGCCTAAGAAACCGCTGCTGATTTTCGATGGCGATTGCCATTTTTGCCGGCGTTGGATCGAGCGGTGGCGCGAGCTTACCGGCGGAGCGATCGAGTACGCGCCGTTCCAGGAAGCGGCTGAGCGGTTTCCGGAAATTCCCGAGAAAAACTTCGAGCAAGCGATGCATTTCATTGATGCGGATGGCTCCATCTATCGCGGCGCCGAAGCTACCTTCCGTTCGTTAGGCCGCCGCGCGCGCAGTTGGTTGTGGTGCTACGAACATGTTCCGGGATTCGCGCCAATTGCGGAAACGGCGTACGGGTTCGTCGCGCGTGGCCGCCGATTCGCCTCCTTTTTCACCCGGCTGTTCTGGGGCAACGACGTTCGGCGACCGACCTACTTCACGGCGCGCGATCTGTTTCTTCGCTCGCTTGGCGCTATCTACCTTATCGCTTTCGTTTCCCTCTGGATGCAGATCGATGGCTTGGTCGGTGAGCAAGGGATTCTTCCGGTCGGCCAGCATCTCCAGCTCGCCCGCGAACAGCTCGGGTCAGATGCATTCTTTCTTTTGCCAACGCTTTGCTGGTTCGGTTCGAACAACACGTTCCTCCATTTTCTCTGCGGCGCCGGAGCGGTGCTTTCCATTTTGCTGATGACCGGGCTCGCTCCAGTCCTCTCCCTCGCGTTTCTTTTCGTTCTTTATCTGTCGCTCACCATCGCCGGCCAGACGTTCCTCAGTTTTCAATGGGACATCCTTCTGCTCGAAACCGGATTTCTCGCGCTCGTCTTCGCGCCCTGGCAATGGCGAATGAAAATAAGCAGCGCCGCGCGGTTTTCACGCGTCGGCTTTTTCCTCCTGAAGCTGCTTCTCTTTAAATTAATGCTGATGTCCGGGGTAGTGAAGCTCACCAGCGGCGACGATTCGTGGTGGAACCTGACCGCGCTCGATTACCATTACTGGACCCAACCGCTGCCGACCGTGATAGGCTGGTGGGCTGATCAGCACGCGGAGTGGTTCAAGAAATTTTCGGTCGCGTTCTGCATCGTCGTCGAAATTGTCGTGCCGTTTTTTATCTGGGCGCCGCGGAGATTGCGTCATATCGCAGCTGGACTTCTGATCTTTATCCAGCTCGCGATCGCAGCGACCGGCAACTATTGCTTCTTCAATCTGCTGACGATCGCGCTCTGTTTGTTGCTCTTCGACGATACGATCTTGCGGCGGACGGCGTCGCGCGAGGACGGGAACCGCGATCCGCTGCATCCGCGAGGGCTGCCAACTGCCATCGTCCTCGTCATCACGCTACCGATTAACGCGATGCTGATTTTTTCCGCTTTCAAGCCAAATGCCCAATGGCCGCGGCCGATCGCGACGGTTGCCGGTTGCCTCGAATCATTTCACGTCGTCAACGGCTACGGGCTGTTCCGCGTCATGACGAAGACGCGCCCGGAAATCATCATCGAAGGAAGCGCGGACGGAAATGAATGGCTGCCCTACGAATTTCGCTGGAAGCCGGGCGATCTGAATCGCGCGCCGCCATGGGCGGCGCCGCACCAGCCGCGGCTGGACTGGCAGATGTGGTTCGCCGCGCTTGGGACTTACCGGCACAATCCATGGTTCGTCAGCTTGCTCGAGCGTCTGCTCCGCAACGCCCCCGACGTGACGCCGCTGCTGGCGCACAATCCGTTTCCCGACACTCCACCTCAATACGTTCGCGCGAAATTGTTCGAGTACCATTTTGCATCGGCGGAGGAACACCGCGCGACCGGCGCCTGGTGGAAACGCGACGAACGCGGCGAATATCTGCCGCCCGTTTCTCTGGAAAATTTTCAGCGCCGGTAAGCTACCAGGCCCAGCCGCCGCGCGGCCCCGATTGCGGCGCCGGGGTGGCTTCGCCCGGGACAGGATCGTGGTCATTGTGGCGAAAAACTGTTTCCTCCGCACAACCGCTTACGAGAGCTATCACGATGAGTAGCAAAACCAGACGCGCCATCGATGAACAGTTTCCCGAAGCTTGGAACAATCGCAAATCGGCTCCGCCCCGGCGGAGCGCTGGCGCTCCTTGGATTGGCCCTCAGCAGTTGCGGCACGTACAATACCGTGAGCGATCTGGTCACGTCGCATGTTCCGGAACGCCACACCGGCCGCGCCTCCATCGTGGTCGATCTCGGCGAACAACAGGCTTATCTTTATCGGGGAAAACATCAGACTGCCGCTTCTCGCATTTCCAGTGGCCGCGAAGGCCATCGCACGCCGATCGGACGTTTCACCGTGATCAGAAAAGACATCGATCACCGGTCGAGCTTGCACGGCAGTTACGTTGGCGATTCCGGCCGGATCGTAAAAGGAAACGTCGATGTTCGGAAGGACAGCAAACCGGCACATTCGCATTTCGTCGGCGCGCCTATGCCCTTCTTTGTCGAATTCTCGCCTGGTTACGGACTACACCAGGGTTATCTCCCCGGTGTGCCCGCGTCGCATGGCTGCATCCGGATGCCGTACTGGAAAGCGCGGCAGTTCTACGACGCGGCGAAGATTGGCACGGCGGTGACCGTTCGGCCCTGATGGTTCTTCTGTAGCCGCGTCGCTGTGCGAAGCGCCCGTCCTGTCATGTTGAGCACAGCGAAACATCTCTGACCATTTCGGCGCGCTGGGAGACCGGAAATGTTCAGAGATCCTTCGCTGCGCTCAGGATGACAGATTCCTCGCGTCGCCCATAGGGCGACGGCTACAGAAGAACAGCCACCGGGTTGAGAACGGGCCATTCTTTGCCTATCGTGGCTTTCGTGCCGAAGGAAGAACAGATCGTGACGGAAGGAACGGTAACGCAGGTGTTGCCCGGGACGATGTTCCGCGTCGATCTGCCGGGGAATCGCAACGTCCTGGCTCATATTTCCGGCAAGATGCGCAAGCATTTCATCCGCATCGTGCCGGGCGACAAAGTGGAAGTGGAATTGTCGCCCTACGACCTAACCAAAGCGCGGATCATTTTTCGCGAGAAATGAAACCGCATTTGCCAAGCGCAATGAAAACGCGAGTTTCGTTTCAGTTAAAGAAGACTTATCATTAGCGCATGCGTGAGGTGAAAAAGACGCAGCGAACGAAAAGACCGAAAAAGAATCAGGATAATATCATGGCAGAAGAAAACAAAACTACGACGCAGGGCGACAGCGGGTTTATCCCGCCAGCGGCCCAGAACAAATTCGAGAGCAGCAAAACCCATGTGCGCAAAGCCGCGGAGGATCTCCGTTCCGCAGCCGGCGTGATGGCGGATGATTTGAAATCGGCCGCGGGTGCGATGGCCGAGGAATATCGCGGCAAGGCCGAGCAGGCCTGGGACGATGCGCGGGAGCGCGTCCGCACTTTGCAGGACGATGGCGAGCAGTACATCCGCGAGAATCCCACCAAGGCGGTCTTCACCGCGCTCGGGATCGGGTTCGTTCTCGGATTAATTTTCCGCCGCTAAGGGCCGGCCCGCATGGCTGGCGAAACGATGCGGTTCCGCAACCCCGCGGGACACGCCGGCTTACTCCATAATCTCGTCTCGCTGCTCAACAGCCTGGCGGGATTCCTGGAGAGCCGGCTCGCGCTCGTTGCCGCTGAATCGAAGACCGCACTGGTCCATGTGCTGGTGCTGGTGGCGTGTCTCGCGGCGGCGTCGTTTCTCGGCCTGTTCGGCTATCTGTTTCTGGTGGCAAGCGCGATCGCGGGATTAGCGCACGCGTTTCAGGTGTCGTGGATCAAGATCACGCTGGGAACGGCGGGGTTGCATTTCGTGCTCGCCTTTATCTGTGTCATGATCGCCCGCAGCCGGATGCACAAATCGATGTTCGAAATGACGGGCACGGAATTGAAGAAGGATCGCGAATGGCTCAAAAACCTGAACAAGGAAAATCGCTCCACGAACTAAGGCAGGAAGCGGCGCACTCGCGCGATCGTTTGGGTCGCGATCTGAGCGGGCTGCGTTACGAGCTGGATTTTCCGCTCAAGTTTCGGAAATCATTTCAACGACAGACTGTGCTCTGGATCGGTGCGGCCATCGTGGTCGGCGTTGTTTTCGCAATGATGCCGGCGCGAACGAAAAAAGTGCGGATCAAGGCGAAGAGCGCGAAGAGCCGGGGCGAACAGCAAAAGGAAGGCATTCTCGGAGCCGGACTCGCTCTCGGCGCGTTGAAGCTGGTCGCGACGATGCTGAAGCCCACAATCACTCGATACGTTGCCCAGAAGATGAGCGGTTACGCCGCTGGTGCCGGTCCAAGGCGGCGATAGCAGGACTAAGGAACGGCGCCTTCTAAGCCGCCGACCTAACCGGCCGGCGAAGCCGTCACACTTAAGAGGGCGGTTTGGAAAGCGCCCCTCCTTGATGCCTGACGACGAAACCCGCATTATCACGGATTACGGACCATGAAAGTTCTCGTCGTCGAAGATGACCCGCGGATTTCCGAAGTGCTCGAGTACGCGCTGAAGGCGGAAGGGCACTACGTCCAAAAAACGCAGCGAGGACGTGAAGCCATCGAAATGGCGCAGCGTTCTGCTCCCGCGCTTATCGTTCTCGACGTCGGCCTGCCGGATATTGATGGGTTCGAGGTTTGCCGCAGCGTCCGGAAGTTTTCGGATGTGCCCGTGATTTTTCTGACGTCGCGCAGCGATGAAATCGATCGAGTGGTCGGCCTCGAGATTGGCGGCGACGATTATGTGGTAAAGCCGTTCAGCCCGCGCGAACTGCTGGCCCGAATCAAAGCGATCCGCCGCCGGCACGATCGAGCTGCGGCTGCGCCGGCTGAAACTCCAGCCGACACCGAGTTGCGCTATGGGCCGATCACGATCGACTCGGAAAAGTTCCGGGTGCGCTCCGGCAACCGCGAGATCATTCTGACGGCGCAGGAGTTCAAGCTCCTCGAACTACTCGTTAGGCACCCGGGCCGCGTCTTCACCCGCGCCCAGGTGTTGAACCGCGCCTGGGGCGACGGCGGCCTGGTGACCGACCGCACGATCGACGTCCATGTGAAAAGTCTGCGAAAGAAATTCGGGAAACTCGATTTCATCGAAACGGTCCGCGGGATCGGGTATCGGGCCCGGGAGTTGTAAATGCGGCTGCCGGGTCTGCACAGCATCCATTGGAAGGTGTTTGTGTTTCACCTCGCGGTGCTCATTCTCCCGCTGGCTTACATTTCGTACAAGGTCCGAACCAGCATCGAGACGAGTTATCTCCATTCAACCGAGGAAGGGATGATCGATACGGCGGCGGTCGTGAGCGAATTGTATGCGAGGCTTTACGGACAGTTCGGGGCCGATTCGGAGAAAGTCGCGGCGGAGCTGTCGCGCGTTTATTCGAACCTGAACGAGACCTACGAAATCAAGGCGCGTCTGTTCGGTTTCACCCGAGCGGAGGTGGATACGCGGCTGCTCGTTTACGATCCAACCGGCCGCGTGATCTTCGACACGCAAGGAATCGCGACGAACCAGGATCTCTCGAAATTGGAAGACGTTCGCCAGGCGTTAAACGGCCGCTACGGCTCGCGCTGGGAACTCGATAAACCGCATCAGCGCGTAAACATTTACAGCACCCTCCCGGTGTTCGTGGACGGCAAGACCGTTGGCGCTGTGAGCGTCTCGAAATCGACGAATCGGATCCGGAATTTTATTTCGCGCGCGCTCGAGGGTTTTGTGCTGCCGGGTTTGATCGCGCTTATCCTGGCGACGGCGATGGCCTACGTGCTTTCAGCTTACATCACGCGCATCATTTGGGACCTGGCGTCGCGAGCGGAACGGGTGGCAGCCGGTGAAAGCAACGTGCGCCTGGAAACGTGGACGCGGAGCGAACTTGGGACGCTCGCGCGCGCGGTCGAGCGGATGCGCGAGAAACTCGAGGGCAAAGCCTACGTCGAACAAATGGCGACGAATCTGTCCCACGAATTGAAAACGCCCTTGGCGGCGATCCGCGGCTCCGCGGAATTACTCGAAGGTCCGGCCAGCAACGATGCCGCGGCGCGGGCAAAATTTCTCGCGAATATTCAGAGTGAAGTCGCGCGCCTCGACCGGATCGTCAGCGAGTTACTGAAACTGTCGCGGATTGAAGCGCAACCGCCCGGCACGGAGATCCCGCCAATCGACGCGGGACCGGCCGCGAAAGAGATTGCCGAAATGTATCAGCGCCGCGCTGGAGACCTGGGTCTCCAGTTTCACGCCGAACTTGCGGAGAGCGCGCTGCCCATCCGGATCGCGGAGATGCAGTTGAAGCAACTGCTCACGAACCTGCTCGATAACTCGATGCAGTTCACCGCAGCCGGATGCGCCATCCGGTTCACGACCCGGCGCAAAGAAAACGTCGTGGAATTCGAAATCCGCGACGAAGGCGCCGGGATTGAACCGGAATTGCTGCCGAAAATTTTCGATCGCTTCTTCACGACGGCGAATCCGCGCACGGGAAATCGCGGCACCGGTCTCGGATTGGCGATCGCGAAATCAATTGCGACCGCGAGTGGCGGCACGATTTCCGTGGAAAGCGAGTTGGGTCGCGGCAGCATCTTCGTCGTGACGTTGCCCGCGGCCTAACGAATCGAAACTTCATCGAAGTTTCACGGGAGCTTCATCATGCCTTCACAGTTCCGTTCGAATCTAGGGCATGTTTACAAGGATTCTTGCGGGGCTCGCCGGGATGGCACTCGCGACTTCGTTGCTCGCGGCCGAGCCAATTCGGCCACCCGATCTTAACGCGACGCAGGTCACGCTGCCGTATTCGGAATTAAAAGCTCTTTGGCAAGCAGCTAATCGAGAGGCCTCGGCAAAACGGAAGCCGCCGGTGGAAGCCGCGCTTCTTTCAGCTCGTTATCAACTCAGCCTCAAAGGCGATATCGCGGCGGGCGTGGTGGACTACGAGGTCGAGAATTTCACGGATGAGTGGACCACAATTCCGCTGCTCGGGGTGCAGACGCCGGTGGACGAAATCGAGCCAGCCGACGTGCAGTTGATTATCCGCGAAGGTCGCTACGCCGTGGTCACGAACCGTCCCGGCAAACAAAAGTTGCGCTTGAAGTTCGCGGTGAAGTTGATCGCCGGCACCGACAGATCGCACTTCGCGCTGGTCGCATCACCCGCCGCCATCAACACGCTTTCCGTCGCGGGTGTTCCGGATAAACAGACCTTGCGGGTCCTCGATGCGACCCAACTTTCGGCTGACAAAGATCGGATCAACTTCCGTTTGCCGGCGGCGGAACGGATCGAATTCGAAATCGTCCCCGAACAAGTAGCGGTGCTGCCGACCCCAAATCTGCCCCGCGTTGAAACCGCGCAGGCTGTGGTGGAAACCGCAACTGCGAGGACACGGATTGTTTCCGATGGCGCGCTGCTGACTGAGATTGATTACAGCATTCGGCACGAACGGGCCCTGCCTTGGAGGCTTGATCTTCCCGAAGGCAGTGAACTGCTCGCGGCGAAAATTGATGGGCAGCCCGTGACCCCAATCGATCGCGGCGAACGGATCCTGGAATTCGCGCTGCCGAGCGGAAAGGATCTGAACTCGGTCTCGATCTCCTACACCGCCAAAAAGCCGGCCTTCAAGTCGGTCTCGGGACAAATCGCCGTTGAGCTCCCGCAAACCGAGCTCCTCGTGTACTGGCTCGACTGGGAGCTGCGAATCCCGGTCGCCTACGAGATCGCGGCGTTCGAGGGCAACGTCGAGTCGGCGCCTTGCGCGAAGACCGATGCCACCTCGCGCGCCATCCCGCTCCACAAGGAGTTGTGCAAAAACGAGCGGCCCCGCGCCGAGTTCTTCTACCAGAAACCGCAACCTAACAAATGATCCTAATGAGACTGACCCATATCGAAAAACGGCTCGAGCGCCTGATGACAACGCGTTCGAAGCGCCGGCGCTCTTCCGTTCGAAAAATCAAACTCCGCAAAAGAAAGGCTAACCGTTCATGACATTCCAACGACTTCTCGCCATCGGCTTAATCATCGTCTGCACAGCCGTCGGCTGGTTTATTCTCGGCTCGAGCGTGCTCGTGCGTTCCGGCGTTTCGCTCAACAACGGTGGCCCCGCTGTCACAGGTGGCTGGGGGCCGGTCATGCTCCAGGCGCACCCGGTTACGTATTACAATTCACCTGGAAACGCGGACGGACGGCATTTGATTCAGCCGTCGCAGAGTGATGTCACCGTCGATCTGCGTTATGAGCCGAAGAAGAAAGGATTGCTCTGGTATCGTACTTACGTCGTCGATTTCCGTGGCGAATATAGCGTCCAGAATCCGACCCAGATCACGCAGACGATTTACGTGCGTTTCGAATTCCCGGCGGCGGACGCGAGTTACAGTGACTTTTCGTTCGCGATCGACGGCAAACACGAGACCGGAAATCATAAAACAGCCGAAGGAATCACCGACGCGGTCACGCTGGCGCCGGGCGCGATCGCGAAGATTGTCGTCGCCTACAAATCGCGCGGCACGGAGCGCTGGGGATACACCTTTGGGAATACGTCGCGGATCCAGAATTTCCGGCTCGCAATGACGACGGACTTTTCCGAGTTCGATTTTCCCGCGGGCACCGGCTCGCCCACAGAGCGGACGCGGACGTCAAACGGCTGGCATTTTGTCTGGTCGTATCCCGACGTCATCAACGCGCAAGGCATCGCGATGGGAATGCCATCGGTGGCGAACCCCGGGCCCGTCGCATCGCGAATGTCATTTTTCGCGCCCGTGTCGCTCCTCTTCTTTTTCTCGGTGCTTGTCCTGATGGGCATGGTCTGGCGCATCAGTCTGCACCCGATGAATTACTTCTTCCTCGCGGCCGGCTGCTTCGCCTTCCAGTTGCTCTTCGCTTATCTCGTCGACATGATTCCGCTGGCCCTGGCTTTTGTAATTTCGGCGGCGGTGTCGCTGGCGCTAGTTTGTGGTTACCTGCGGGCGGTAACCGGGCGCCGCTTCGCCCAGCTCGGTGCGATTGCGCAGTTCGGCTACATGATCCTGTTCAGCTACAGCTTCTTTTTCGAAGGGCTCACCGGTCTGACGATCACAATTGGTGCGATCGTAACGCTGGCGTTATTGATGGGTGCGACTGCCCGCGTGAATTGGGCGGAGAAATTTGGGTCGAAGCCGGTGCTGCGCGGAGTGCCGCCGCCGATCCCGGTGTAACGGGATGAAGGCTTACTTGTTCTGCCCGAAGCGCGTGCTTAACTTCGCGCCATGTTAAATCGCAAATTTTGCCTGGCTTTCCTCTTCATTGGCCTAACGACTGGTGCGTTTGCCGCCAGCGACTGGGAAACCGATTATACCAAGGCTTTGGCAAAGGCCAGGGCGGAGAACAAGCACGTGTTTCTGGATTTTACCGGCTCGGATTGGTGCGGACCGTGCATCAGTCTTCGCAAGCAGGTGCTTTCCAGCAAGGAATTTGCCGCCTACGCCGCGAAAAATCTGGTTTTGGTGGAAATCGATTTTCCGCAGAGGAAAAAGCAATCGGCCGAATTGAAGAAGCAGAATGAAAAGCTGAGCAAACAGTATGGCATCGATGAAAAAGGTTTCCCAACCATCGTGCTGCTCGATCCCGCCGGGAAAGTGATTCGCGAATTCACCGGCTATGAGGGCGAGCCGAGTGCCGAGATCATCGCGTGGATCGAGGGCAAGCGAAAGATGTGATGACGGATTCCTTGCGCGCGCTGCTGGCGCACGCCATCGATTATGCCGGACTTTTCCCGCCGGCCAGCCTGGCGCTCGAACCCGCGTTGCGGACCTACGCGGATTACATTCGGACGCCGGACGTCTCGATGCTCGGCGCGTTTATTCTTCCGGTGGCGGAATTCGGCGCAGCGGCACGGGGGCTCTCGCAGTTCGACGGCAGTCATCCGCTGCGCATTTCCGCGTTGGGGCCGAAGACGGACAACGTTGAGACTTTTCAGGCTTCGCTGGTTACAGCGATGGAATCGATCGCATCGTTTCGCTCCACGTCTGGTGAGGCGGCTGTGATCGAACAATTCGAGATGCCACTCCCGGCGAACGTCAGCGCGGATACATTCAAGGTGATCCGGGCGACGATAGATCCTGAGCTGCGCACGTTTTGGGAAGTGCCGGCGGAAGCGGCCGAGCGCGCGATCAAATTAATTGCGGACAACAATCGGTCTCATGCCGGCGGCAAGCTCGGGTTCAAACTGCGGACCGGCGGCGTAACCGCCAACGCGTTCCCGTCCTCGGCAGAAATCGCCGCAGCGTTGATGCCGGCTGGCACTCATCAGGTGCCGATCAAATTCACTGCTGGTCTGCATCATCCCCTGCGGGTTTTTCATCAAAGCGTTCAAACAAGGATGCACGGCTTTCTCAACGTGCTCGGCGCCGGAGTTCTTGGACTGGAACATGATTGGACGGAAAAACAATTCGTGGAGATGCTCGAGGATGAAGACGCAGCCTCGTTCTCGTTCACCGAAGATTCTTTCGCGTGGCGCGATTGGAAAGTCGCGACGGAACGGGTTGCCGCTCATCGCGACTTGGTGACGTCTCTCGGCAGCTGCAGCTTCGATGAGCCGCGCGAAGATTTGCGAGCGCTGAATCTCTTGTAAGGTAGGAGCGCTTCTTCCGAAGCGTTCGACTTATGAAATCGTTTATCGACGTCGCGACCGATTCGCATTTTCCGATCCAGAATCTGCCGTTCGGCGTTTTCAAACCGGCGAACGCCGCGGCGCGAGTAGGCGTAGCGATTGGCGATCTCGTTCTCGATCTTTCCATGCTTGAGGAGCGTGGCCATTTTCGTTCGCCAGAATTCGGGAGCGATTCCGTCTTCTCCGCAGACGCGTTGAATTCGTTTCTCGCCCTCGGCCGGCCGGCCTGGCGCAAAGCGCGCGAAGTGATTCAGCATTTGCTCGACAGCGAAACGGCGAGGTTGCGCGATGACGCCGAGCTGCGCGCCCGCGCGTTCCATTCGCAGAAAGAAGTCACGATGCAACTTCCGACGCGCATCGGTGACTACACGGATTTTTATTCTTCGTATCACCACGCCCACAATGTCGGCACCATGTTGCGCGGGCCGGAGAACGCGCTCATGCCGAATTGGAAGTGGCTGCCGGTCGCGTATCACGGGCGGGCCAGTTCCATTGTCGTCAGCGGAACGGATGTGCGCCGGCCGAAAGGTCAGGTCAAGCCGCCCGACGCCGCGGCGCCGACCTTCGGTCCGACGCGCAGCTTTGATTACGAGTTAGAGACGGCGTTTCTCATCGGTCCGGGAAACGCGCTTGGCAATCCGGTTCCGATCGATCGCGCAAGCGACCACATCTTTGGCCTGGTCCTTATGAACGATTGGAGCGCGCGCGATGTTCAGGCCTGGGAATACCAGCCGCTCGGACCGTTCCTCGCCAAGAACTTTTGCACGAGCATCTCGCCGTGGATCGTTACGCTTGAGGCGCTGGAGCCGTTCCGGAAATCGCTGCCGGCGCAGGATCCTGAGCCGCTGCCGTATTTGCGCCGGCCTAACGACTTCACCTACGATATCCAATTGGAAGCAAGTTTGCGGACGCCATCGCTCGCCGTTCCGCACGTCATTACCCGCACCAATTTTCAAAACCTTTACTGGAGCATTTCGCAGCAGCTCGCCCATCACACGATCAACGGCTGCAATCTCCAGCCAGGCGATTTGCTCGCGAGCGGTACGATTAGCGGCCCGACCGAAGAATCGCGAGGCTGTATGCTGGAACTCACGTGGCGCGGGGCGAACCCGCTTGCGTTGCCCAACGGCGAAAGCCGGAAGTGGCTGGAGGACGGCGATCAATTGACGATCAGCGGTTGGGCGCAAGCCGACGGTTATCGAGTGGGATTCGGCGAAGTGTCGGGTCGGATTGTGCCGGCTCTTTAGCGGCGCCCGGACGCAATGCAGCCGCCAGTCCCTCCGGGCTGGCCTAACGACCGGTTTTCTTCGCGGAACTGGCTACAAATGAGCGGTTTTCGGGAACAGCACTTGCTATAATTTCCATAATTCTCAGCCGTTTCTCCTAGGCCGAATTGCAGTCATTAAAACTAAAAATCAAACAATGAAATCCATTATTAAATACCTATGTCTCATCAGTTGTGTCGCTCTGTCAGCGGCCACAACTGCCCTCGGGGAACCGACGCCAGCACCGTCGCCAACCTCAACCCCCCATAACGAGCCGTCGGCTTCACCGACGCCGAGCGGTACGCCGCGGTCCTACCCGACCCCGACGCCGACGCCTCGTCCTGAGCCGACGCCCAGCGCCACTCCCACGCCGGGTGACGATCACGGCGAAGTGAGTTTACGGGGCTTCTACGGAACCACGTCGCCAGGATCGTTGGTGGTCTTCTACATCGAGAAAAATACGCACATCCAGATTCATCAACTGGATGTTACGGGACAAGTGATCGGCTTCGCCGAAGGGCCGCTCTACAATGGCTACTTCTCGCTGATGCTAACCACCGGACAGGGGATCGTCGGCAAAGCCACCGCAGACGGTATTATCTTTACGCTCGGCGGACAACCATTCCAAGCGTGGCGGTTCTCGACGTTCGGAACCGATTCCAAAATCGCTGGTGGCTACTTCGGAGTGGCGCACGGGCCGACGGGCGAAAGCCAGGTGATGTTTATCATCGATTCGAACAAGCACATCATCATGATTCAGCGCACGGGCACGCTGTTGACGGGTGGATTTGGGACCGTAACGCCGCCAGCGTCGCCGACGGCCCCATACACGTTTACGCTCAGTTCCTTCATCGGCAGCACCAGCCCGATAACTGGCAGCTTCACGATCACCGACGGCGTGTTCACGGGTATGTTCCAAACCAGCGGCGGGACTTTCACTGTCAACACGTTCAAGAATTCGCTCTTCCACCGAATGGCGAACATCTCTACCCGTGGTCTGGTCGGGACTGGCCAAGGCCAACTCATCGGCGGCTTCATCATTACTGGTGGACCGAAGCTAGTGCTGATCCGCGCGATGGGACCGACGCTCGCAGCGGTAGGCGTGTCGCCAGCGTTGGCGAATCCTATGCTCACCCTCTACGCGGGCGGCAATCAGCTCGCTACAAATGACGATTGGAGGACGAACCCAAACGTCGCCGACATCATCGCGAGCGGTATCGCTCCCGGCGATGATCTGGAAGCAGCTCTCTTGATCCGTCTCGAACCCGGTGCTTACACGACCGTGGTCAGTGGCTCGGGTGATACGACCGGCATCGGACTCGTGGAAATTTACGAAGTCGGTTCCGACTAGACTAATTATCCTTCCGGACAACGAAGGCCTCGCGTCGATCCCGGCGCGGGGCTTTCTGTTTTTCGCAACCTAGAGCTGCGCGATGATGTCGACCATGCGCTGGCGCTGCTTCGCGTCGGGAAGACGACCGATACCCGCCTGCATATTATCCTCCAAATGGGGGACGCTGGCTGTCGCGGGGATGGCACAGGTCACAGCTGGATGCGCGACGATCCATTTCAAAAGGAACTGCGCCCAGGAGTGGCAGTCGATTTCGACCGCCCAATCCGGCAACTGCTTTTGACGGACCTTCGAAAACATTTCTCCGCCGCCAAACGGCCGGTTGGCGAGAACCGCCACGCCGCGAGCCTGGGCGAGGGGAAGAATTTCCTTCTCGGCCTCACGTTCGCCTAACGAGTAGTTGATTTGGATAAAGTCGATCTTCTCCGTTCGAAGCAGGTTCGCGACTTCCGGATAAGCGCTGGAAGTGTAGTGAGTGATGCCGATATAGCGGACGCGGTCTTGTTCTTTCCACGAACGCAAAGTGGCGAGGTACGTCCGGGCATCGACGAGGTTATGAACCTGCATCAGGTCGAGCCGCTTTGTCTGCAACTTCGTGAGCGATCTTTCCATCGACGCAATGCCTTCCTCCTTTCCAGTCGTCCAGACTTTAGTGGCGAGAAAAAGCGCATTGCGCAGATGGAGCTTCGCTGCGATCCCGCCGATGACTTCTTCGGCGCGGCCATACATGGGCGAGGAATCCACGACCCGGCCGCCGAGGGCGACGAAGCGCGCCAGCACTTGTTCGAGTGGCTGACGTTCCGCTGGATTCGGACCGACGTCGAAAACCTGCCAGGTGCCAAGACCGATGACGGGAAGCTTTTCGCCGGATGAGGGGATAGCGCGCTGGAACAAATTGATTCTTGATTCCTCTGCTGACATCGCATTTCTCGCTAACAACAAACCTGCCGCCGATCGGACCACCAAACCCGCCGCTTGCCGTCGCGACATCGACTTCATGTTAGTACCGATATTGGTAATTGGCTCCGGATAGGTTGCCGACGTGAGTCAACCCGCCCGGCATCATGACGTAGCCGCGCAACTTCCGCTGGTCGCGCTTCGAAACAAAGATGCCGCCATCGTGTCCATAGCTTCCGCCAAAGGAGTGCTGATAAACCTTGCCCGGCGCGCGATAGTAATAACCATGCTGGTCTTGAGTCTCGAGCGAGTAGAGACCGCGCGGGAAATGAATCGTGCCGGCGGACGTGTTGGATATCAGTTCAATGAACGGAGGAGCGCTTGTGGTCGAAGTAACTGGTTGCCGTCGGTCCGTGCCGCCGCAGCCGGCGAAAAGAAACCCGATGAGGACAGCTGCGATGGCGCGATCGAAAATGCGCATTGGGCAACTGATCGCGTAAGGCGACGTGCGTCAATCCGAATCCGAAGTTTGCCTTTGCCGGCGACGCCGACCATGATCACAGTCGCATGACATCGACTACTCGCAGAAGTTTCATCAAGGTCACGGCTGCGGCCGGGGGAGCAATGAGTCTGGGAATTGCGTCGCGAGCAAACGGCGCCGACAAGGCAAAGCCATTGCGGATTCTTATTCTTGGCGGCACCGGCTTCACGGGCCCGTTTCAAGTTCGCTACGCCTTAGAGCGCGGCCACAAGGTCACGGTATTCAACCGCGGTAAGAGCCATCCCGGCGAATTGCCGAAGGAAGTCGAGCAACTGATCGGCGATCGCAATGGTCAGCTCGACGCGCTTAGGAACCGGCAATGGGACGTAGCCATCGATAATCCTACTTCCGTCCCGGTTTGGGTGCGCGATGCCGGACACATCCTGAAAGGGAATGTCGATCGCTATGTGTTTATCTCTACGATTTCCGTTTACGGGGACACCAGCAAGGCCAACATCAGCGAAGACGCGCCGCTCGCGAAATATACCGGTCCAGACGCGATGAAGGAATCGCGGGATAGTATCGTTGCATCGAAATTTCAACTTTATGGGCCGCTCAAGGCGCTCTCAGAGCAGGAAGCGGAAAAGTGGTTTCCTAAACAAGCATTAATCGTTAGGCCGGGCCTGATTGTCGGTCCCCGCGACGAAACCGATCGCTTTACTTATTGGCCGGTGCGAATCGATCGGGGCGGCGAAGTGCTTGCGCCGGGCGGGCCATCCGATCCGGTTCAGTTCATAGATGGCCGTGATTTAGCGGAGTGGGTTATCCGCATGGTCGAGCAACGGGAAACCGGGGTTTACAATGCAACCGGACCGGACAAGACACTTGGAGTAGGGGCCATGCTGGAAGGGATTAAGACGGCGAATAGTTCAAAAGCGAATTTCACCTGGGTCGACGCTGACTTTCTTGAATCACAAAAAGTCACTCCCTGGGGCGACATGCCGGTCTGGGTGCCGCCACGCGGTGAAGAAGGCGGCATGGGCCGGATCAATATTCAACCCGCATTGGGCAAGGGTCTGACATTTCGTCCTTTGGCCGTGACCGCGCGAGATACGCTGGCCTGGTTCAAGTCGCAGCCAGCGGAACGACAGAAATTAAAGGCTGGAATAGCTCCGGAGCGCGAAGCCGAGGTATTGGCGGCGTGGCACAAAGCGAAAGGATAGCACCACGAAGCATGTTGTCGGCTTAGGTGGCATCTTCTTTAAGGCAAAGATCCGGCGGGAAATCGAATAGAGCTGTGGGAACCGCCGTTGGCTTAGCATCCGATATCTTCATTCCATAGTTCAGGGCGTTCGGCGATAAAGCTTCGCATCATCTCGACGCATTCCGGAAGGTCCAGGTCGATCACTTCGACGGCGTGAGAACGCATAAAGTCGGAGGCGCCCGCGAAGGTTCGACTTTCGCCAACGATTACTTTTTTGATGCCGAATTGCACCACCGCCCCGGCGCAAAGATAACAAGGCATGAGAGTCGAATAGAGAACCGTGCCATGAAAGCTGCCAATCCGTCCGGCCTGGCGTAAACAATCGATTTCAGCGTGGGTGATCGGATCGTTTTGCTGGACCCGCTGGTTGTGGGCAACAGCTAGTAAGCGGTTATCGAGGACCAGGGCCGAACCAATCGGGATGCCACCTTCGGCGCGGCTTTTCTGCGCCTGCGCGATGGCCGCGCCCATAAAGGTATCGACGATCGACATAACAAAATGGGCGGTGAGGGTTTCGAACCCCCGACCTACTGGGTGTAAACCAGACGCTCTACCACTGAGCTAACCGCCCGAAGTGCGCGAACTATAACCACGCTATCAACCATGCGCCTACCGAAATTTTCTTCTACGTTGATCAAGTAACTAAAAACTTGTTTGTAACTAACCAAGTTATTTCGCTTGCAGTTCCAGCAGGTGGAGCTATCTACTGGCACCATGGACCTATCTCTTCAAAAACTAACGCAAGCAGTCTCCCTGAGACAGCAAATCAGCGCGCTCGAACAACGGTTATCCACTTTGTTCGGCGGCTCAACCACTTCTACTGCCCGTGGCCGGCGCGGTGGTGGCCGTCGTCCTGGCGGCCGTCGTCGTATGTCCGCCGCTACTCGTGCCAAACTCGCGGCCGCGGCTCGCGCACGCTGGGCGAAACGCAAAGGAACTACCGCGAGCGCAGGAGCTGCCCCGGCAGCCAAGGGACCGCGCCGTCGTCGTCGTGGCTTAACCGCCGCGGGTCGGCGGAAACTCTCGGAATCAATGAAGGCCCGTTGGGCTGCCCGGCGCAAAGCTGGCGGTGGCGCACCCAAGGCAGCGCCAAAAAAGAAGCGCGGTCTTACCGCGGCTGGCCGGCGGAAGCTTTCGGAAGCGATGAAGGCTCGCTGGGCCGCTCGCAGGAAAGCGGCTGGAAAAAAGTAAGGCTTTAGTTTCGGTTTTCGCATCAACGCGAGCTGTGCTCCGAGGCGCGGCTCGCGTTGTTTGCTTTTAGTTCTGACCAATCCAGCCCGCAGGCGCTATTACCTCCCAGCGGTCTCGAATTGACGCGAACTCACCCTCAGACAGCGGTCCCTGCTCGACCATCCTTGCGTTTTCCTCCCAGCGCTCCGGCTTTGTGGTTCCGACGATGGCTGTGTGAACGCCGGTTACGCTTAGCGTGAAACGCAAAGCGTGGGCCACGGAATCCTCCATCGGAAGGTCGTGAATAAAATCGTAGCGCAGTTTATTTAGCCGCTCCCAGTAAACGTGATGGTAGGAGGAAATCGGCTTATGGCTGTCTTTCCAGGCAACGTTTGCGATGGGGCGTTTCGCGATAACACCCATTCCTTTCTCGCGCGCCGGCGGCAGGAGCAGATCAATCGCTTCCTGGTCCGCAATGTTGATTGATGTCTGCAAAGAATCGAACACGCCGGTTTCCACGGCATAACGCGCAGCCTGGCCGTCGCCGCTGTAACCGATGTAGCGCGAATAGCCCTTAGCACGCGCGGTCTGGAGCGCTTCGATGGCTTCTCCCTTTCGAAGCACGGCTTCGGAACAACTATGAAGCTGGATCAGGTCCAGATGGTTCGTCCGCAACCGGCGCAAGCTTCGCTCGATGCTTTCCAGCAAAGAATCACGCGACCAATCTTCACTCCCGATGCCACGAGGATGGCCGCATTTCGTAAAGAGATAGTAGTCGCTCCGCCGTTCGCCGACTGTCCTTCCGATGAGCTCTTCGCTGCCTTCATAGCACTCGCCCGTGTCGATAAGATTCAATCCGGCGTCAAGCGCGCCCTTGAGCAGGCGAGCGACAGTTTCCTCCGTCGCTCCTTCAAAGCCGATCTCGGCGCCGCCGAACCCAAGGACCGATACCTGCATATCGGTGTTCCCAAACTGCCGCTTTTCCATTCCTGAATTGTAGGGCGTTTCTGCGAAACGCCAATCGCGGTCTGGCTAGAAAAGGAGTCGGGTCTTTCCCGAACCTTTTGCGATTCGCCCAATTGGTTTGGCGCGCAACAGCCGCGCGACCTTCTCAGCGTCCTTTGCCGCCACGATCGCCACCATCCCGATTCCCATGTTGAACACCTGATACATTTCCGAGCGATCGACCGTTCCTTTCTCCTGAAGGAACTGAAAGATCGGCGGGACGCGCCAGCTCCTGGTTTCGATGAGCGCGTCGCAGTTCTTTGGCAAGACGCGCGGCAGGTTATCGAAGAGTCCGCCACCTGTAATATGAGCGAGACCATGAAGGGTTCCGGCCGGAAGCTTGGCTAGCAGTGGCTGGTAATTTGGATGAACACGAAGAAGTTCCTCACCCAAAGAACGTTTCAACCCCGGTAGTCGTGAACCTGGTTTCAACTTGAGCTGGTCGAAGAGAATCTTGCGAGCAAGCGAGTAGCCATTCGTGTGGAGACCGTTTGAAGGCAGACCGAGAATTATGTCGCCGGGCCGGATTTTGCGGCCATCTATCAGGTCCGCGCGATCCACGACGCCGACAATGCAACCAGCCAGGTCGTACTCACCCTTGCGATACATGCCGGGCATTTGCGCCGTCTCTCCGCCAATCAAAGCGCAACCAGCCGCGTGACAGGCCTTCGTAAAGCCGGAGAGCAATTGGTCGAACACGCGCGTCTCCAGCTTCTCCGCGCCGATGTAATCGAGAAAGAAAAGCGGCCGTGCGCCGAGAACAGCAATGTCGTTCACGCAATGGTTCACCAGATCGGCGCCTACGGTATCATGGCGATTCATCGCAAACGCGATCTTCAGTTTCGTTCCTACGCCATCAACGCTTGCCACCAGAACCGGCTTTCGCATGCCGGAGAAATTCGGCGCAAACAATCCGCCGAACCCACCGATCTTTCCGAGCACCTCTGGCCCATGGGTGCTCTTGACGCGCGATTGGATCCGGCGCTTGACGAGATTACCTAGATCAACGTCTACGCCCGCACGCGCGTAAGCCTTTGTCTTTTGTTTTGCCAAGGCTTACTTCAGCTTCGCGAACAAATCCGGATGCGCTTCTTCGGCGGCGAGCGCTTTCGAGCGCCCTTCACGTTTTTCCATGATGTATTTGTCGAGTTCGGGATCGACCGGCAGCGGATAGTTCCCCGTAAAACAGGCGAGGCAAAACTTGTTTATCGGTTTGCCGGTCGCGCGAATCATTCCGTCAACATCCAGGTATCCCAGGCTATCGACGCCGAGATACTTGCAGATCTCATCCATCGGCATCTGGTTCGCGATCAGTTTCTCCGGATCGGGAAAATCGATTCCGTAATGGCAGGCGAACCGGTGCGGCGGACAACTCACCCGCATGTGGACTTCCTTCGCGCCCGCTTCACGAAGGTTCACGACGCGCGCGCGCGCGGTCGTTCCGCGAACGATCGAATCATCCACTACAACAACGCGCTTCCCTTCCACGGCTTCCTTGATCAGGTTCAGCTTTACCCGCACATCGAAATCACGGATCAGCTGACTGGGCTGCAGAAAGGTGCGGCCGATGTAGTGATTGCGGACGAAAGCGTGTCCGTAGGGGAGACCTAGTTCGTGGGCGAAGCCCAGCGCAGCGTAGTTCCCTGAGTCGGGCACCGGCACGACGATGTCGGCGTCTACTGGAAATCGTCGCGCGAGCTCACGTCCCATTTGAGTGCGGACCTTCGCTACATTAACACCCCCCATGATGCTGTCGGGCCGCGCGAAATAAACGTACTCGAACATGCAAAACGCTTCTTCCTCCTCGCGGAACGGCCATTCCGAACGAATGCCTTCGTCGCTAATGATCACCACTTCGCCCGGCCGGACCTCGCGAATGTATTCGGCGTGGACGAGATCGAACGCGCAGGTTTCAGACGCAAGAATGTAAGCGTCATCGAGTTTACCGAGAACGAGCGGCCGAAACCCGAACGGATCGCGAACGCCGATGATCTCGCGCTCACTCATTATAATAAGGCTGAACGCGCCTTCGAGCCGGCGCAGGACACTCAATGGGCCGCCGCCGTTCTTCGATGGCTGGGCGAGCAAATGCGGGATGATTTCGCTGTCCGCCGTCGTTTGGAAAATGGAGCCTTTGCGTTCCAGTTCGTCGCGGAGAACGGCGGCATTGATCAGGTTGCCATTGTGGGCGACGGCGATCTGGCCGCGGAAGCAATCGACCACGAACGGCTGCGCGTTTTTTAACGTGCTCGATCCAGTCGTGGAATAACGAGCGTGCCCCAGAGCCCGCGTTCCTTTCAACCGCTCCAATTCTTCCGCGCCGAAAACCTGCGAGACGAGGCCCATGTCGCGATGCAACTGGAAGGTCGAGCCGGGGCCGTTGCTTGTAACAATGCCGGCGCTTTCCTGCCCGCGATGCTGGAGGGCGAACAAGCCGTAATAAGCCAGCACGGCCGCGTTCGGATGGCCGAAGACCGCGAAGATGCCGCACTCGTGCTGGGGATACGCCAGCGCGGGGTGCTCGCAATTCATGGTTGGCTCGTGGGGCATCGTACTCACAGCATCCGCTAATCGAAACGCGAATCAACGATCTTCACAAACCGCGGATCGGTTCCGCTTCGCTTTCGACGGCGCGCCGGATCGCGTTGAACCAGTCGTCGTGAATTTCGGCGAGCGGCCACGAGAATTGGTTGATCGAAAGTGCGTCGCCGCCAACCTCGCCGAGTTTTTGGTGCGGAATATCTTTCGCGTGGAGCTTCGCGAGAATTTGTTCCGCATCTTTCGGCGCGCAGGAAATCACGATCCGCGACTGCGACTCGTTGAACAAAACTGTAGCCGCATCCCTGCCTGCTTCGCCGAAGCCGAGCGAAGGCGGGTGGGCCGTGTCGAATTCGATCCGCGCCCCGAGCGATCCATCGGGATTGAAACACGATTCCGCGAGCGCGACCGCCAGTCCGCCCTCAGAACAATCGTGGGCGCTGCGCACCAAACCAGCGCGAATCAATTCCCGGACCGAATTCTGCACGGCCAGCTCCCGTTCGACATCGAGCCGGGGCGGACGGCCGGCTTTTTTCCCGTGACAGACCTTAAGAAAACGACTTCCGCCAAGTTCGCTCCCGATTTCGCCGACCAGGATAACCACGTCGCCCTCTGCTTTGAAGAACTGCGTCGTGACGTGTTCCTCTTGCTCGATCAATCCGACCATCGCGACGGTTGGCGTAGGATCGACGACGCCGGCCGGGCTCTCATTATATAAAGAGACGTTGCCGCCGACGACCGGCGTGCCGAACGCCCGGCAGGTTTCAGCGATGCCCTCGACCGCCTCGCGCAATTGCCAGAAGTTTTCGGGCTTGTAGGGATTGCCGAAATTTAAATTGTCCGTGACGGCGAGTGGCGTCGCGCCGGAGCAGGTGAGATTGCGCGCCGCTTCGGCCACCGCGATCCGTCCGCCTTCGCGCGGATCGAGAGCGCAATAGAGCGAATTGCAATCCGAGGTCGCGGCAAGGATCTTGTTCGCTTCGCGGACGCGAAACACGGCCGCGTCCGAACCTGGCCTAACGACCGTGCCCGTCCGGACCATGTGATCATATTGCCGGTAAACCCAGTTCTTCGAAGCGATCGTCGGATCGCGCAGCAATTCACGAAGAGATTCGACCGCGGATGTCGCGGATGACTCGGATATTTTCTGGATCCAATCCGCGTTATCCGTGTAATCCGCGGTTCCCTTCCTCGCTTCGCGCGAATAGAGGGGTGCTTCATCCGCCAATGGCTTCGCTGGAATCTCCGCGGCCAATGAACCGTTGTTCTGGACCCGCATCATGCCGTCGTCGGTCACACGCCCGATCTCCGCGCAGGGCACGTCCCATTTTTCGAAAATCTCGCGCACGACATTTTCGCGGCCGCGCTTCGCGATAATGAGCATTCGCTCCTGTGATTCGCTGAGCAGAATTTCGTACGGCGTCATGCCCGGTTCGCGTTTCGGAACTTTCGCCAAATCGATCTCGACCCCGGTTCCGCCGCGGCTCGCCGTCTCGCACGTTGAACAAGTCAATCCCGCGGCGCCCATGTCTTGAATTCCGGCGACTGCGTCCGTCGCCAGAAGTTCGAGGCACGCTTCGAGGAGCAGCTTTTCCTTGAACGGATCGCCTACTTGCACCGCCGGGCGATCCTGTTTCGATTCCTCCGTTAGTTCGCGCGAAGCGAAAGCCGCACCGGCCAACCCATCTCGTCCCGTCTCCGCCCCGACATAGAAAACCGGGTTCCCCACGCCACTCGCCGCGCCGCGCGCCAGTTGTTCATGGCGGAGCACACCGAGACAAAAAACATTTACGAGCGGATTACCTTCGAAGCTTTCGTCGAAATAAATTTCGCCGCCGATCGTCGGCACGCCAATACAATTTCCGTAGTGCGCAATCCCGGCCACGACGCCGGTGAACAATCGCCGGTTTGTCTTCACGTTTGGCGAGTTGCCCGTGATGGGACCAAACCGGAGCGAGTTCAGGCAAAATTCCGGCCGCGCCCCCATCGTGAAAATATCGCGAATGATTCCGCCGACGCCGGTCGCTGCTCCCTGAAACGGCTCGATCGCGCTCGGATGATTGTGGCTCTCGATCTTGAATGCGACAGCCCAGCCATCGCCGATGTCCACGACGCCCGCATTTTCTTCGCCCGCCTTCACCAAAATGTTCGGTCCAGTCGTCGGAAACTTTTTTAACTCACGCCGCGAATTTTTGTAGGAACAATGCTCGCTCCACATCACGGAGAAAATTCCGAGCTCGGTAAAATTTGGTTCGCGTCCGAGAATTTTTTTTATGCGTTCGAACTCTTCCGGCTCGAGGCCGTGCTGCTTCACGAGGTCGGGAGTGACGATGGGATCGGGCGCAACAGCCATGCTTGGCGCACGTTAGCGAATGTGACGAAACGCTCAACTCGCGAAAGATTTTCCGCGTATTCGCGAGATAGAAATTCGTTGAATACCAGCCGCGCGGAGGCTGTCTAACCTTTCACTGGCGCCGCCTTTTTTCAGGGACGTCCAGATAGAGGTCTGGATACGAAACCAGACCAAATCAAAACCACAACATGGAAGGGAACATCATGAAAAAGAGCATCCTTATTCTGGCTTGCGCGGCGATCGCGCCTTTTGCTTTCGCGCAGACAAGCACAACGACAACGGAGTCGAGCACCACGAAGACCAATCCGGTGACGACTGAATCTGAAACCACTACTACGACCACATCGACCGATGGTACCGTCACGACTTTCGAGCCGGGCAAGACCATCGTCGTCCGTCGTACAGGCGCGGACGGTCCAATCAGCTATGCGCTGGGCAAGACAGTTCGTTTCTTGAACCGGGCCGGCGGCGAGATCGAAGCCACGAGAATCCGCCCGGGAACACGTGTGCACGTTTATTATGACGGCACTGGCGAAACCCGCGTTGTGAATCGCGTCGTCGTCGACGAATAAAAAGTTAACGAAACAATAACCGAAAAGCCGCGGGTTCCGTGTGAATCTGCGGCTTTTCATTTTCCGCCCGGCGGTCATGATCGCCGGGATGGCCGTAGACATCAGCACGATCGCGAATGTGGCGACCGCGATCACCGTGTTGACGGGTGTGATCTTCGGCTGGGTCGAGGTCCGCCATTTGCGTCGGGAACGCGAAGAGCGCGCCGCCTTCGAGTTGCTTCATACGATGCTGACGAGCGAATGGCTCCGCTCCGCCGTGTGGATCGACACTTTGCCAGACAATATCGCGCCTGAGATTTTGGAAGCCGATGCGCGGATGCTCGATGCCGCGCATTCCATCGGACTGATTTTGGAAGCGGTGGGCTATGCGGTTTACGCGCGCATTGTCCCGCTCGCAATGGTGGACGACATGATGGGTGGAATCGTGCGGGTCACGTGGCGCAAAATGGAACGCTACGTGATGCACGACCGGGCCCGAAGTGGCTCGCAGAAAGGCTGGGAATGGTTCCAGTGGCTTTATATTCAACTGGAACGACACAGCCGGAGTAAGACCAGCCTCCGTCTTGGCGCGTTCGATGTGTTTCGTGATTGGAAGCCGTAGAGTTGCGTTCGCGGCCCAAATCGCAGACCATTGGCCGTGGCTTTTGACCTGAAGGAAATCATCGCGGCGCGGCTGGGTGAGAACTACCAGCTCCACGACCGCCATCTGAACCGGACGCTCGTCGCGGCCCAGCGAGTCATCGGTTTTGACAAGGTCTACGCCCGCGCCGAGGGCGCGTACCTCTATGACATGGATAACGCCGCGTATCTCGATTTTCTAAGCGGCTACAGCGTGTTCAACATCGGACGCAATCATCCGAAGATTAAGAAAGCGATCCGCGATGTGCTCGAGCTCGATCTGCCGAACATGGTGCAGATGGATTGCTCGCTTTTGAGCGGGCTTCTCGCGGAAGCAATCACGAAACGGACGCCGCCGCATCTCGACGCGGTCTTCTTTTGCAATTCCGGCACCGAGGCGATGGAAGGGGCGCTGAAATTTGCGCGCGCCGCGACGCAGCGAAAGCGCGTGATTTCACTTGAGGGCGCGTTTCACGGTCTGAGTCTCGGATCGCTTTCGCTAATGGGCTGCGAAAGTTTCACCGAAGGTTTCGGGCCGTTGATGGAGGGATTTGAAACGCGGGTTGCACTGGATGACCTGGAAACGCTGGAGCGCGAGCTGGCCAGGCGCGACGTGGCCGCCTTCGTCATCGAACCTGTCCAGGGCAAAGGTTGCAAATCGCCGGCAACCGATTTCTTCGAGCGCGCACAAGAGCTTTGCCGGAAGTACGGAACCCTGCTGCTCTGCGACGAGATCCAGACTGGGCTCGGTCGGACTGGAAAAATGTTCGGGTTCCAACACTGGAATCTCGAGCCGGATATCATCACGCTGGCGAAAAGTTTGAGCGGCGGTTACGTGCCGTGCGGGGCGATCGCGACTCGCCGCGAAATCTACCAGAAAACTTTTAGCCGGATGGACCGTTGCGTCGTTCACTCGACGACCTTCGGCCGGAACAATCTCGCGATGGCTTGCGGACTCGCGTCGCTCGAAGTGCTCGACGATGAGAAGCTCATCGAAAATTCCGCTCGGATGGGCGCGCTCTTGATCGAGCGCGTCGACGCGTTGCGCGCGAAGCATTCCTTCATCAAGGAAGTGCGCGGCAAAGGGCTCCTCATCGGGATCGAGTTCCATGAGCCGACCGAGTTCAAGCTCAAGATGGCGTGGAAGCTTCTCCACAAAGTCGACAAGGTTCTCTTCGCGCAAATGGTCGTGACCCAGATGCTGAGCAAGCATCGTATTCTGACGCAGGTCGCCGGCCACGCCATGGACGTGATCAAAATTCTCCCGCCCCTGATCATCGGCGAACGCGAAGTAAACCTCTTCGTCACCGCACTCGACGATGTCCTGACCGATTGCCGGAAGTTCCCCGGTCCGATGTGGGAGATCGGCCAGAACTTTGTCCGGCATGCGCTCGGTTCGAAACGCCCGGTGGCGGCTCGCGATCCGATTTCAGCCTAAGACCGCGCCGAGGGGCGGGCCGCGGCGCCATTCTGTTCCCAAAGTGTTTCTTTCGCGTGCCTGGACAATTCGAGGTAAGGGCAGCGCGATGATGTTGCCGTGGGCGCGGCGCTGCCGCGCATTTCTAGCCTGTTTCCTCGGAGTTCTGCTTTTCCTCGGCGGAGCTGTGCCTGGGTTTTCCTTTGCCTTGAACGGCTATAGATGGCCGGACGGCATGCAAATCGCCATGCGCCTCCAGCTGACGCGGTTCACAAGCGGCCTCCAGGACGGGAGCGCTTCCTGGGATGCGTCGGCGACTGATGCTCTCAATATTTGGAACCAGTATTTGGACACGGTGCAGTTCGTAGCTTCCGAGCCATCCGGCTCATCAGGGAGCGACGGCGCCAACGAAGTTTTGTTTTCCAAGACGGTTTACGGCGACAGTTGGCCCAGTAATGCCCTTGCCGTCACGCTCAAGATGTCGAGCCAGGGCAGTGTCTTCACCGAGACCGACGTTCTGTTTAACGATAACCTGAAATGGAATTCATATCGCGGTCCGCTTCAGGGGAGCGGGGCGACCGGCACCTATGACTTTCACCGCGTGGCGCTCCACGAATTCGGACACGTTCTCGGGCTCGACCATCCGAACCAGCACGGACAGAGCGTCGTCGCGATCATGAATTCGATCATCAGCGATCTCGACCAACTCGCTGATGACGACATCGCCGGGGGGCGCTCGCTCTACGGTGTTCGAATTACCAGTCCACTTGGCCTGCCGCCTTTCCCAGCTGGTAACTCATTCAGGTATCAAATCACAGCGAACAATGCACCGGTGAGTTTTGATGCGACTGGTCTGCCGCCCGGCCTCTCGATCGATCCCAACACTGGGTTGATTAGCGGAACGCCGACCGCTGGCGGGACTTATTCCATTTCGCTCGTAGCTCACGGTTCACCGCGAGACGCTACCGCGATTCTCACGATCACTTTGATCGCATCGCAAATCACGAGCACGTTCGCACCCTCGGTGCATGTCAACGACGGGTTTAACTACACGATCACGGCGACAAATCATCCTTTTGCGTTCGACGTTACCGCTCTGCCTGCCGGATTGTCACTGGATCGATCGACCGGTGTGATTACCGGCACACTTGGAACGCTTGGCAGCTTCCCGATCACCGTCATCGCACATACGCCCTACGGCGACGGCTCCGCCCTGATTACGATTCGCGTGATTCCATGGGACATCACGAGTAACTACTATCCGCTCGCAACGCTCGGCGCCGACTTCAGGTTTCAGATCACGGCCAATAATAATCCGACGAGCTTCGAGGCGATAAACCTGCCGGCCGGTTTGCAGTTGGATGCCGCGACTGGCTTGATCACCGGGACAATAGCATTGAGTGGGAGCTATAACTTCAGCGTTATTGCCCATGGAGCGAAGGGAGACGCCGTCGGCCAAATGTATCTCGGTGTGCCCGCCGCGCCGGCTTTGCAACCAAAGCCAGCCGGGGCGCTTAAGACGTTCGACTTTGCGCCGGGACGACTGGTTTCGGATCCGATCCGATCGCGTGTGTATGCGAGCGACCAGAGCGGAAACGCCGTCGTCGTTATCGATACGGTGTCGTTGATGCCGATTGCGACGATCAAATTACCTCACACTCTCAACGGGTTGGGCCTTTCTGCCGACAACACGAAACTGTGGGTGGCTTGCTCGGATACCTTCACCTACGCGGGCTGGATTATCGGCATCGACTTGGAGAAGCTCGGTCTGCTATCGAGTTTCAGCGTTTCTGTTCCGATAAGCTCCGTCGTGGAAGGCCCCGGAAAGCGGCTTTATGCGAGTGGCCAAGCTATGATCGAGCTTGACGCCAACACTGGTGCTGTCCTGGCGACGCTGAGTTATCCCACGGGGCAACTCGCCGTCAATCAAGGTGTGCTCTATCTCGGTGCGAGTTTTGGCGCTGGGCTCCTGGCTTACGATATTTCCCAGCCCCAAATGCAACTGCGCGAGCAAACGACCGAGCTGCACGGCAGCGGAAGCGGACGCGATTTGAAGGTCAGCCACAACGGCCAATACGTGGTTTCCTTCGCCGCTCAGGGTAACGGTCGCGTCTACGGCATGACCGCGACCTCCCTGTTCTCAGGCGCCGATGTTCGCAACGTCTTGGGCAACTTTATCAACAACTCGAGCAACTTCGCAGTGGCCGTGGGCCCGGGGGCATTCAGTAATGACGATACGGTGTTTTATCAACCGGCCGCAGTCGAGCAGGTCGACAGCTTTGGCACGTCGCGGCTCGAGATCTTCGATATCGCTTCGTTTACCCAAACCGGCGTGATCGATCTGGGTCACGTCTCCACGTCGCAGAACGCGCCCTATGTAAACGACATGGTGGTCGATGGGACCGGGGCCTACATCTTTGTCAGCACGTCGGTTTATAATTATGCGGGGCAGTTACGAGTTTATCCGACTGGTCGAGGGACGGCGCAGCCGTTGCCCAGCACCCCCGATCGGAGCGTGCTCAACGTGTCGACCCGCCTGCGGGTGGATGCCGGAGATAATGTCGGGATCGGCGGTTTCATTCTCAATGGCACCATTCCCAAGAAAGTAATGATTCGGGCGATCGGCCCGTCGCTGTCAAAAGGTGGAGTTGTCGGCGCGCTGGCGGATCCGGCCCTTCAGGTTTACGACGCGAGCGGTCAGCAGGTCGGGCAGAACGACAACTGGAATTCGCATCGGATGGAAGCGCTTGTCTCTGGCTTGGCCCCCACTGACGAGCACGAGTCGGCGTTGATTCTCACCCTTCAGCCTGGCGCTTATACCGCCGTAGTGCGCAGCGTTACAGCCAGCGCGGGGGTGGCTGTGGTGGAGGTGTACGACCTCAGTGCCACGGACACCGCTTCAAAGCTGGCCAATATCTCGACGCGCGGCAGGGTCGCGACCGGCGAGAACGTTATGATTGGCGGATTCATTGTCGGCGGGACTCAGCTCACACGTGTCGTGGTTCGCGCGATCGGGCCCTCGCTGAGCAACTTCGGGGTCGCCGGCGCGTTGAACGATCCAATGCTGGAAGTGCACGATGGGAATGGAGCGCTAGTCGCGCAGGATGACGATTGGCGCATGTCCCAGGAACAACTGTTGATCCAAAGCGGGCTCGCTCCAGTGGATGACCGCGAATCCGCGATGCTGCTAGTCCTTCAACCGGGTGCCTACACGGCAATCGTGCGGGGAAAAAACGACGGTGTGGGCGTCGGGCTCGTGGAGATTTATAATCTGGATTCGAATTAGCAAAGCCGACGATGAACCTTCCCTGCCAGCGCCAACCCCTGTCCAACGTCTTCGCCATTGTGTTTGTTTCCTCCGCCCTGTTTTTGGGTTTCGGAGCGCGCGGCTTTGGACAAAGCCATTGGGAAGTAAAACCGAGTAATACGACCGCTTCTCTCAACGGCGTTGTTTTCGGCAATGGCCTTTTTGTGGCCGTCGGCGACAACGGTGTGATTGTAACTTCACCGAACGGAGATGTCTGGACGCCCCGCGCCAGCGGCACGACGAATCGCCTGCCCGCGATCGCTTACGGAAATGGCCGTTTCGTCGCGACCCGCGAAAACCGGACCGCGCCTGCTTTAACATCGCCGGATGGCGTTACCTGGACGCCAATCACTGTGACCAATGCAAACGGAGCGCCGGCAGAGTCTACTGCCTGGAAGGGAATCGCCTTTGGCCAAGGACGCTTCCTGACGGTTGGGGATTCCTCGGTTTTGTATTACTACGCAGACATCCTCCGGTCGGACGACGGCGTCAGTTTCAAAGTGATCTTGCCGGCGAAATATCCCGAACCCGATGCGCTCACCGAGAGGATCATTCGCCTCTCGTTCTTTCGCGACCGGTTCTACGGCCTGCTGGAGAACGGCTGGTTTGTCGGGACGCCCGACGGCGTTACCTGGAAAGGTTCCATTGGCAGCGGCGTAGTCATGGCGTCGGATGGATCTACCAAGGTGGCGACGGTGACTGCGTCCTACGGCGATTCGACGTTCTCCGTCGATGCCGGACACACCCTCGGCCGGGCGAGTTCGCCTCTGACGAAGATGAATGGGGCCTGTTACGGCGCCGGGCGATACGTAGCGGTCGACTACCAGGGCCGAATTTGGAGTTCGGAAACGGACGGCGAATATTGGCGGCCCCGCGAACGTTATGCGCAGAATGGCGAGGAATTTCGGGCGGTTGCTTTCAATGGTGTGGATCGTTTCGTTGCCGTGGGGTCGGCAGCGCCGGGGAGTTCTGCTCTGATCGCTGTCGCCACGGCCGATCCTCCGATCCGAAGTTTTCCCGGTTCCTACACCGTTTACAGCCTGAAAGACCTGACGAAGGGCGTTTTTGGTGGACAGGTGTCAACGATTAGTAACACCGGCATCATCGGTGGCTCGATTCTCAATTCTAACAACGCGAGCCTCGGCGCGATCATCCGTGACGGCGTGGTCACGACCTATCCCGATCCGGTGTCCCATAGCTATCCGACTGTCGTGACGTCGGTGAATGATAGCGGTTCCGCTGCCTTGAATGTGAACCTATCGCGGTTCCTTAATTGGGGCGTCGCACTCCCGCAACAGTCTCGCACCTTCCCCACGCCCGGACTTTATAGCACGGCGGCGTCGATCAATGCCAATGGCTGGATTACCGGTAGCTATCGGAGCTACGACGGCAGCACGAGGGGTATCTATCGTTACAACTCGAATACGGACGAAACCATCGATCTCGGCAATCTGGGTCTCGGCGGTCCCGACCGATTTTCAATCAGTCCCGACGCCACTTCAATAAACGAATGGGGCGACATTGCCGGTCGATACGTCTCCGGCTACTTGAACGGGGCCGCGTTGGCTACTCCATTCCGCTTATCAGCCAACGGGCAATTGATTTCTATTCCGTTACCCAGTGGTGCCGGCTACGTCGAGAACATCGTCATCAACTCGCGCGGAGATGTGGCCGGCTCCACGGATCTCGCCACTCAAGGGACCGCTTTTCTATTCAAGGACGGTGTGACGACCGACATCGATGTCCTTAAATCAGAGGGCAGCGCCGTCCGGGGAATGAACAACAAGGACGAGGTCGTCGGCTATTTCGAAGCGGCCAGCGCCAAGTCAGCTCAATCAGGTTATTTGACCGCCTTTCTCTATCAGGACGATGCGATGTACGACTTGAATAGGCTTCTCGACGCGAGCGGCGATGGGTGGGTTCTTGAGCAAGCGACCGCCATTAATGACGATGGTACGATCGTTGGCGAGGGACTAAGGCACGGCGCTTCAAAGGAACCGTTTCTCGCCATCCGAAACGCGGGGAAACCGGCGGATGTGCAGACTCGATTCGTCAATGTCTCGACCCGCTTACGCACCGGGACAGGTGACGACGTGCTCATCGGAGGGTTCATCATTAGTGGGGGGCCGAAGCGTGTGGTCGTGCGCGCCCTCGGACCTGCTTTGAAAAACCTGGGGAATCCGGCCGCCAGCCCGCCCAACCTTCTCCCCGATCCGACCCTGGAGTTACTTAACGAGCGCGGCGAACGGATCGCGTTTAACGATAACTTTACGGATCTGCCCTATTTTTCTCCCGACCGTGTCGCAATCGAGAGCAGCCGCCTGGTGCCCCCGTACCCGGATCTACTTTGCCCGGATAGTGTGATTACCGCGCTTCTTCCCGAAGGCCACTACACCGCGATCGTGCGAGGCAAAGACGGCACGGCTGGTAACTGCCTTGTCGAGATCTATAACGTCGACACCGATTACACGCCTGGGTTGCTCAACATTTCCACCCGCGGCCCGGTCGGAAACGGTGATGATGTCATGATCGCGGGGTTTATCATCCGCGGTGATCGCGAGCGGCGCGTCTTGATTCGAGGCGTGGGTCCGAGTCTGGCCGAGTTTGGCGTCGCCAATCCGCTCCAGGATCCCACTCTCGAAATCCACGACCAGAACGGTCAGATCGCGCAAAATGACGCGTGGCGCTCGGATCAGGAAACGGAGATTGTCGCATCAGGCTTGGCGCCAAAAGATAACCGTGAAGCGGCTGTGATTCTATCGCTGTGGCCCGGTGCTTACACGGCGATCCTCCGCGGCAAAGATAACAGCACCGGCAACGGCCTGGTTGAAGTTTACGCTCTGCCCTGATCGGGCTCGGGGCGGGCGATCTTAGTTTCGTATTGTCGATGGGGCCGTCGAGGCGTACGGTGAAAAAGACCGCGGCCATTCCGGTTCGGTCGCTTTGAGGAGACTAATCCCATGACTACGGCCACGGCGAATCAGGAAAAAACGGGAACGAAACTTAGCCAGCTCGATCAACTCAAGAAATTCACGACCGTTGTCGCCGACACGGGTGACTTCCAGACGATCAAGGAATTCAAGCCGCGCGATGCGACGACGAATCCCAGCCTGATTTACGCGGCGACCCAAAAGGAACAGTATTTCCATTTGCTCGATGAAGTGCTGGCCGGCCGGAAGAATTCCGGTCTATCCGGCGCGGACCAAATCGAGGACATCATTGATCATCTCCTGGTGAAGTTCGGCTGCGAGATTCTCGAGATCGTCCCGGGCCGGGTTTCGACGGAGACCGACGCGCGGCTTTCGTTCGACACGGAAGGCTCGATCAAAAAGGCTCGCCGCCTGATCAAGCTTTACGAAGAAAAGAAGGTCGATCGCCAGCGGGTGTTGATCAAAATCGCGTCGACCTGGGAAGGGATTAAAGCTGCCGAGGTCCTCGAAAAAGAGAACATCAATTGCAATCTCACGCTCATGTTCTCGCTCCCCCAGGCGGTCTTGTGCGCGGAAGGCGGGATCGAGCTGATCTCGCCATTCGTCGGCCGGATTTACGATTGGTACAAAGCGGCGAATAAGAAAGAGTACACGGGCGCCGACGATCCGGGCGTGCAATCGGTCCAGGAGATCTACACCTATTACAAGAAGTTCGGTCACAAGACCGAAGTGATGGGCGCGAGCTTTCGGAACGTGAGTCAGATTCTCGAGCTGGCGGGTTGCGATCTGCTCACCATCAGTCCCGAGCTGCTCGACAAGCTGAGCGACTCCACCGAACCGGTGGAACGCAAGCTCGATCCGGAAGCCGCCAAGAGTGCGGATATCGAGCGGCTCCAGCTGGATGAGAAAAAGTTCCGGTATCTGCTGAACGACAATGCGATGGCGAGCGAGAAAACCGGTGAAGGAATTCGGAAGTTCGCGGCCGATATCGTGAAGCTGGAAAAGTTTATCGGCAGCAAATTGTAGGTGGATCGAGCGCTCCGCGCTCGATGCCAAATCGCAACATCGCGCGGCGGAGCGCGCGATCCACCAATGTTCAACGTCGTCCTCGTCGAGCCGGAGATTCCGCCGAATACCGGCAACATTGGCCGCCTCTGCCTTGCCACTGGTTCGACGCTGCATTTGGTGAAGCCGCTCGGCTTTTCTATCGACGACCGCGAGCTCAAACGCGCCGGACTCGATTATTGGAAGGAAGTCGACGTCGAACTCTGGGACTCGTTTGCTGATTTACGCGCGCGGCACGTCTCCGGCCGCTTCTTTTTCCTGACAACGAAATCCAGGCGCGCCTACTACGACGTGAGTTTCAGTGCCGGCGATTTCCTGGTGTTTGGTCGCGAAACGAAAGGGCTACCGGAAAGTTTGCTCACGAGGCATCCCGAAGAATTGTTGACGATTCCGATGCGCGGCACGCGCAGTTTGAATCTCGCCACGGCGGTGGGGATTGTTTTATTCGAAGCCATGCGGCAACAGCAACGTTCGGCCTGAGTATGGGATTGCCGCGCCCTGTCGCCGTTTTCGTTTACCATGCCCTCGGCCGCGTTCAGGCGCTGGCGGCGAATCTGGCAAATGCCGGCCGATCTTTTCCGCGGGAATATCGCCGCTACGATGTTTCCAAAATGCTCCGGGCGCATCGCCTGGCGCGCCGGCTTCGCGATGGCGAGGAAATCCTCGATGTCGGTTGCGGCGACGCCGGGCTCCTGCGCGACGTGGCCTTGTTTCGCTCGTTAAAACGGCGCGTCGGAATCGATGTGGAACTGCCGCGTGCGCCAGAGCCCGGGATCGAAGTCGCTGCCTATGATGGCCAATCGCTGCCGTTTCCTGATGCCAGCTTCGACTCCGTCATCTTTGGATACTTTCTCCATTATCTGACGCGCGAACACGCGCTTCGATTATTGAAGGAAGGATGTCGGGTGGCGCGGCGAAATATTTTCGTGCTCGACGACAGCCAGCCGGAGTGGAGTTTTTGGTATCGAATGCGGAACCGGCTGGAGCGGCTCCGGAGCGACATCCTTTATCGCGCGGTCAGCGGAGAACTTTACCGCGGCGCTGGGAACGAAGAGATGTATTTGACCTACGATGGCTGGCGCGCCCTGCTCGAAATGCTGCCCCGGGTTGCTTCAGTGGAAATTGAGCCGCTCGATCGAATCTCCGGCCTGGTGCATCACACGTTGTTCCACGTCCAGCTGAAGGCGGTTGTTACCAACCAGGTTGAATAAACGCAAACCCGGACGGTCTAACCATTCGAGGGACAATTATGAAAACACTTTTACTTTCAGCTCTGGCTTTGGCGGTCGCGGCCGCGCCGGTTTTCGGCGAGGACCAGGACGAGCATAAACAGCCAAAGAAACAGGCGCCGGCACAGCGGCAGGCGCCGCCGCAGCGGCAGGTCAATCAAGTGCCGAAGAGTTACACTCCAAAGGTGCAACAGCAGATGAACGCGCGGACCCAGGCCGTGTTGCAAAACAAGCCAAACGTCAATCGGACCTACACGCCGAAGACGTATCCGCCGAATGTTCAGAACCGGACGCGCACCTTTACCCCGCCGAATCAGGACACGGCGGTGAATGCCAACACGAAGCTGAACGACCCGAATTGGAGCCGGAATCGTTATCGCAACAATCCGAATGTCGTGCAGACGCCGAATACGAACGTTCAGTCGAACAACAACACGAACGTCCGGAACCGCGATTGGCAGAACAACAACACGAACGTCCGGAATCGCGATTGGCAGAATCGACGGAACAATAACAACACGAACACGACCTTCACGTATCAGCAGGCGCGGAACCGGTTTAATCACCATCACCACGACCGCAGTTGGTGGAGAAGCCGCTATTCCCGGATCAGCCTCTTCGCCGGCGGCTACTATTTTTGGAATGACGGTTATTGGTATCCGGCCTACGGCTACGATCCGTACTACAGCACCTACACCTACGACGAGCCGATCTACGGCTACAACGATCTCGATCCCGGCCAGGTGATCGCCAACGTTCAATCTGCGCTCCAGGAGCAGGGTTATTATAACGATGAGGTGGACGGGTTGATCGGACCGAACACGCGCGCGGCGCTTTCGAACTTCCAACGCGACCGCGGTCTGCCCGTAACGGCCGCAATTGACGGGCCGACATTGCAGGCCCTGGGCCTTTACTAAACGCCAGTCATAGCCAGAGGCCGTCCCGCAATTGCGGGACGGCTTTTTCTCTTTGGATTGCGCGCCGCCGCGATTCAGCGAATGCTGTCGCGCCATGGCCGAACCGCAACTCGTTGCCCGCGATCTTCGCCGATCATTCCGCATCGGCTCACGCCGGATCGAAGTGCTGCGTGGCATCTCGATGGACGTCGCTTACGGCGAAGCGGTCTTTCTTTGCGGCGCGTCGGGCGCGGGAAAAACCACGCTGCTCTATACGCTTGCCGGATTGGAGCGACCGGAAGCCGGCACGGTGGAATTTGAAGGACGCCGGCTTTACACGGGCAGCTCGGGTTCGCAGGCCGAAGTGCGAAATCGGAAAATGGGTTTTGTTTTCCAGGGCTATTTTCTTTTGCCGGAATTGACGGCGCTGGAAAACGTGATGCTGCCCGGATTGATTCGCGGCAAAACAAATCGCACGGCGGGCGAAGCGTCGCTGGCGGACGTAGGGCTTTCGGATCGGCTCCATCATTTGCCGGCAGAACTTTCCGGAGGCGAACAACAACGGGTCGCGATCGCGCGCGCATTGACCAACGATCCGGACATTGTTTTCGCCGACGAACCAACCGGCAACCTCGATTCGAAAACGGGCGACGCGATCATCGAATTGTTGCTCAAGCTGGCGCGAACGCGGAACAAGACGCTGCTCGTCGTCACGCACGACGTGCGGTTGGCTGCGCTGGGTGACCGGGAACTGCACATCGCCGATGGCGTGCTGACTTAGCCGTCGTATATTACGCCCATGAGGGCGAAAGGCCTGCGATGGATTGCCGTCATGTCTTGGAGCGCCGGCAAAATTTTCGCCCAGGAACCAACCACGCTTCCGCAAGAATGGTTCACCAACAAAAGCACCGAAGGCACCTTCGCGACCTCGGCCGGCGCAATGGTTGAAAAGCAACTGCGTCCTCGCGGCATTGATGACCCGCGCGTTCTGCACGCGATGGCGAAAGTGCCGCGCGAAAAATTCGTGGCGAAAGAACTGGAAGCGAGCGCCTACGAAGATCGACCGTTACCGATTGGTTTTGGCCAGACGATCTCGCAGCCCTACATCGTCGCGTTCATGACCCAGGCCCTGAAACCGAAATCGACCGATCGCGTGCTGGAGATTGGCACCGGTTCGGGTTACCAGGCCGCTGTCCTGAGTGAATTGGTCGCGGAAGTTTACACGATCGAGATCGTGAGACCGCTCGCTCAGCGGGCCGCCACGGTTCTGAACGCGCTCGGTTACAAGAATGTTCTCGTGAAAGGCGGTGATGGTTACAAGGGCTGGCCCGAGCACGCGCCGTTCGATGCGATCATTGTCACGGCCGCGCCCGATCACGTTCCGCAGCCGCTCGTCGAGCAATTAAAGGAAGGCGGCCGCATGGTTATTCCTGTCGGCAAGACCTACGCGCAGGAGCTTCAGGTTCTCGAAAAGCGCGGCGGCATCGTGAAGCAAACCGCCGCGGTTCCGGTAAAGTTCGTGCCGCTGACGCGCGATCCGGAAAAGAAGTAAGTAGCTTTCCTACTTGAATTCCCCGCGAACCGCTTGAGATTTTTTCTGTGCTAACAAAAACCTCGACAGCGGTAATCGACGAACCGGAACAAAAGGAGACGACGGCGAAAGCTCCGGTTAAGCCTGCGGTTGATTCGCAGAAGAAAGCGACGACGGCCCCCGCGCGCGAACTGACCATTTACCTGGACGGAAAATTTGTGCCCGAATCCGAGGCGAAGGTCTCGGTGTTCGATCATGGCTTGCTCTACGGGGACGGAATTTTTGAAGGTATTCGCTTTTACAACGGCCGCGTTTTCCGGCTTGAGGAACATCTCGACCGGCTCTGGGATTCAGCGCGTTCGATCTGCCTCGAAATTCCGACGAGCCGCGCCGAAATGACGGAAGCGCTTCTGGAAACGATCCGGCGAAACGATCTTCGGGAAGGTTACATTCGCCAGATCGTCACTCGCGGCGTGGGTAACCTCGGATTGAACCCGACCCAATGTAAGCGGCCGAGCGTGATCATCATCGCGACCACGATCGCGCTTTATCCGAAGGAAGTTTGCGAGAAGGGACTGACGGTAATTACCTGCGCGACGCGACGGACCGGAGCGGCGGCGCTCAATCCCGCCGTGAAATCGCTGAACTATCTGAACAATGTCATGGCGCGGATCGAAGCGAATCTCGCCGGCGCGGATGAAGCGTTGATGTTGAACGAAGCCGGCAACGTCGCGGAATGCACGGCCGACAACGTCTTCGTCATCAAGAAGGGCCAAATCTTCACGCCGCCGATTTCGGCGGGAGCGTTGCGCGGGATCACGCGCTCGGTCGTGTTCGACGTCGCGGCGGAACTCGGCCTCAAGGTCATCGAGACGGATGTAACGCGTCACGATGTCTTCATCGCCGATGAATGTTTCCTGACGGGAACGGCGGCCGAGGTCATACCGGTAGTAAAAGCGGACGGAAGAACCATCGGGACAGGCAAGCCAGGTTCGATCACGATGCGGATCATCGAGCGTTTCCGCAAAATGACGCGTGAAACCGGCACGCCGATTTACGAGTGACGTTGTCGAAATTCGGGACCGGCGCAGAAGGTGCTCAAACAGTTGAGCGTTGAATGTTTCAAGCGTTTCGAGGTCTAATCTACAGAGATGTTGTGCGACGTTTGTAAATGTAATGACGCGACAGTTTTCCTGACGCAGATCCTCGAAGGGAAAATGCAGAAGGTGAATCTGTGCGATGCCTGTTCGAAGGAGAAAGGTGTTCAGGACCCGACTGGGTTCGCGCTCGCCGATCTGCTGCTCGGTATCGGCGCGGCGGAGGAGATCGAGAAAGGAACACCGACGCAGAAATGTCCGATGTGCGGATTTACCCAGGCTGATTTCAAAAAAACCGGCCGGCTCGGCTGCAGCGTTTGTTACGTCACGTTTGCGGAAGGGCTCAACAGTTTGTTGAAGGCGATGCACAAGGGAACGGAACACGTTGGCAAGCTGCCGCAGCGCGCTCATCGAGAAGTGGAGCTGGACGATCGGATGCGCACGCTCAACGAAGATTTGCAAAAGGCAGTCGCGGAAGAGAATTACGAAAACGCCGCGGCGTTGCGCGACCAGATCAAGCAGCTCGAGCACGAGAAAGCGGTCTAGGTATGAAATTCGCGAACCTGATGTCGACCGGCGGCGAATGGCTGCGCGGCGAAGGACCGCATCACCAGATCGTGATCAGCAGCCGGGTGCGACTGGCGCGCAATTTGAAGCAGCGCGCATTTCCCGGTTGGGCAAAAAAGGCGGAGCGAACTTCGATCCTCGAGCTGATCAAGCCGCGCGTCGAAGAATTGCCGGAGATGCAGGATTCGTTTTCGGAATTGTTACAGGACCTTTCCGCGCTCGAAAAACAGGTGCTCGTCGAACGCCATCTGATCAGCCGCGAGCACGCCGCGAAAAACGTGGGCAGCGCCGTGATCATGAATCGGCGTCAGACGTTAAGCATCATGATCAATGAAGAGGATCATTTGCGGATGCAATCGATCCGGTCCGGGTTGCAATTGAAGAGCGCGTTCAAGCTGGTGGACAAAGTCGACAGCACGCTCGAGGCGAAACTCGATTTCGCCTACGACTCGAAACTCGGTTACCTGACCGCGTGTCCGACGAACGTCGGCACCGGGATGCGCGCTTCCGCGATGCTTCACCTCCCAGGGCTGGTCTTGAGCGACATGATCAACCAGGTCATCCAGGCCGTGAACAAGATCGGGCTCGCCGTTCGCGGACTCTACGGCGAAGGCACCGAAGCGATGGGCAATCTCTTCCAGATTTCGAACCAGACAACGCTCGGCGAAAAAGAGGACGAGATCGTGAGCCGGCTCAGCAAAGTCATCGAGACGATCATCGAGAAGGAACACGATGCCCGGCAGATGTTGATCCAAAGAAAATCGAACACGCTGTGGGACCAGATCGGGCGCGCTTATGGCGTGCTCACATTCGCGCACGCGATGACTTCGAAAGAAGCGCTCAATTTATTGTCGATCATGAAACTGGGGATCGATCTCGGCGCGTTTCCGGAAGATCGACGGCTGCCGATCGACGAACTGTTCATCGAGACGCAGCCGGCCCATTTGCAAAAGAGCTCGCAACAGAAGTTGAACGCGGAGGAGCGCGACCATTTGCGCGCCGAAATCATCCGCGCGCGTTTGCGAGTGTTCCCTAAACCTGATATTACTAAACTAGCGAAGGAATCGGAAAACGGATCGGCTCCCGAGCCACCAACCAATGAATAATTTTACCCCGCGAGCCCAGCAGGTCCTGGCTCTCGCTCGAAAAGAAGCCGACCGCTTCAATCATAATTACGTCGGGACCGAGCATCTGTTGCTGGGCCTGATCAAGCTGGGGCAGGGCGTGGCCGTCAACGTCCTCCAGAAGATGGGGCTCGATCTCGAAACCGTGCGGATGGAAGTCGAGAAGCAGGTCGGGTCGGGGCCGGAAACGAAAATGGTCGGCAACATTCCGTACACGCCGCGGGTCAAGAAGGTGCTCGCGCTGGCGGGTAAGGAAGCGAAGGCGCTGAATCATTCCTATGTCGGCACCGAACACATTTTGCTGGGGCTGTTGCGTGAAGGAGAAGGTGTCGCCGCGCGGGTGCTGAAGAGTCTCGAGGTCGATATCGAACGGACGCGGAACGAAATTCTAAAAGAGCTCGATCCGAACTTTACGCCGCCGGAATCGGAACAGGAGGGCGGCGAGCCGACCTCCGGGAAGAAGGACGTAAAGACACCGGCGCTGCGTGCATTCGGGCGTGAGCTGACTGACCTCGCGAAGAAGGGCGAGCTCGATCCGGTGATTGGACGGCGCAATGAAATCGAGCGTGTGATTCAGGTGCTCTGCCGCCGGACCAAAAATAACCCGGTGCTCTTGGGCGAAGCAGGCGTGGGCAAAACCGCGATCGCGGAAGGGCTCGCGCAGGAAATTGCAAACGGCAACGTGCCGGAATTGTTGCGCGACAAAAAAGTGGTGACGCTCGACCTCGCTTTGATGGTCGCGGGGACAAAGTATCGCGGCCAGTTCGAGGAACGAATCAAAGCGGTGATGGACGAGATTCGCCGCTCGAAGAATGTGATTCTGTTCATCGACGAATTGCACACCATCGTCGGCGCCGGTTCGGCCGAAGGCGCGATGGATGCCTCGAACATCATCAAGCCGGCGTTGAGCCGCGGCGAATTGCAGTGCGTCGGCGCGACCACGCTGAACGAGTATCGCAAATACATCGAGAAGGACGCGGCCCTGGAACGACGCTTCCAAACTGTGAAAGTGGATGCGCCGACGGTTGAAGAAGCCATCCAGATTCTAAAAGGGCTGCGGCCGAAGTACGAGGAGCATCACAAGGCGAAGCTGACCGACGAAGCGCTCGAGAGCGCAGTGAAACTGTCCGACCGCTACATCACGGGCCGGTTTTTGCCCGACAAAGCGATCGACGTCATGGACGAAGCCGGCGCCCGCGCCCGGATCAATGCGATGACGCGGCCACCGGACGTGAAAGAAATCGAGCGCGAGATCGAAGAGATTCGCGTCGAAAAAGAAGCGGCCATCAAGGCGCAGGATTTCGAGAAAGCGGCTTCGCTCCGCGACAAGGAAAAGCAGTCCAAGGAAAAGCTCGACAACATCTTGACGAAGTGGCGCGAAGAGCGGGAAGAAAAAGAAGTGCTCGTGACGGCCGACGACATGATGCACATCATCTCGAAGGTCACCGGGGTTCCGCTCCAGCGAATGGAACAGAAGGAAACCCAGAAGCTGCTCGCGATGGAAGGCGATCTGAAGCTGCGGGTGATCGGTCAGGACGAAGCCGTCACCGCGATCAGCAAAGCACTTCGCCGTTCCCGGGCGGATTTGAAAGATCCGAAGCGCCCGATCGGCTCGTTTGTCTTTCTCGGGCCGACCGGCGTTGGCAAAACTTTTCTCGCTCGCACCCTCGCCGAATTTATGTTCGGCGATTCCGACGCGCTCATCCAAATCGACATGTCGGAGTACATGGAGAAATTCACCGCGTCGCGGTTGATTGGTTCGCCTCCGGGATATGTCGGTTATGAAGAAGGCGGTCAGCTTTCCGAAGCGGTCCGTCGCCGTCCGTATTCCGTCGTGCTCTTCGACGAAATCGAGAAGGCGCATCCGGACGTGATGCATTTGCTCCTCCAGATCCTCGAGGATGGGAAAGTGACTGATTCGTTAGGCCGAAAGATCGATTTCCGGAACACGATCATCATCATGACTTCGAATGTCGGCGCCGATTTGATCCGCCGCCAGACGACGATGGGTTTCGGTGCGCCGAAGGACACGCAGGATTACGAGACGATGAAGGAAAAGATTCTCGAAGAGACCAAGCGCGCCTTTAAGCCGGAATTTCTGAATCGCCTCGATGAGATCATCGTGTTCCACACCTTGACCAAGCCCGACCTGCTCAAGATCGTGGACTTGGAAGTCGACAAGGTGAAACGGCGCCTGAAGCTGAAGGAAATCGAGATCGTCCTCGACGAACCGGCGCACGAGTTCGTGATCAACAAGGGATACGATCCGACATACGGAGCGCGCCCAATGCGCCGAGCGGTCGAACGTTACCTCGAAGATCCGCTCGCGGAAGAGCTGCTCAAGGGCACGGTGAAAGCCGGCGATACCGTGCAGGTGACAGTCGACGGCGACAAACTCGTGTTCCGCGCTGCGGAGCCGCACGCCAGCACGGCAGCGAGCGCAAGCTAAGCGCGCGGATGCGCTTCGGCATACGCTTTCTTCAAACGCTCGACGGTGACGTGCGTGTAAATCTGCGTCGTCGACAGACTGGCGTGGCCTAGTAACGCCTGGACGCTGCGCAAATCCGCGCCGCTATCGAGCAGGTGCGTCGCGAAACTGTGACGGAGTTTGTGAGGACTCACCGAGATGGGAATCGACGTGTGCCGTAAATAACGTTTCAAGATCAGCCAGATCGAGCGCGGCGAAATCCGGCGGCGCGATTTGTTGATGAAGAGCGGACCGCTTTGCACGTTCGCGGCGGCGCGATAGCGCGAGACGGCTTCGAGCGCCGGCAATCCGACCGGACAGACACGTTCCTTTCGCCCTTTGCCGAGGATGCGAACCGATTCGGTGTAAATGTCGAGATCGGCAACATTGAGCGAAGCGAGTTCGGCCAGTCGCAAACCGCTGCTGTAAAAAAGCTCCAGGATCGCGGCGTCGCGCAACGGCATCCAGGTCGGCGCGGCCTTTTCCTTTGGCACGCGCAACGGCGCGGTGAGAAGTTCTTCGATCTGCTTTTGGGTGAGAACCAGCGGCAATTTCTTTTCCGCTTTCGGCAGTTGCAGTTGCCGGACCGGATCGAGCGGCAACTTCTTTCGTTCAACCAGAAACCGATAAAACGTCCGAAAGGCCGAGAATTGAAGGCGGATGTAGGAGCGCGCCTGGCCGTTCTTCATCAGGGCGAACAGGTAATCGCGAAAATCGTCCGCGGTGCATTTCTCCCACGAGCGCACATTTTTTTGGGTGCGAAACGCCGCCAGCGCCTGCCTGTAAACGCTGAGCGTGCGCGGCGAAACGTTCCGCTCCACTTCGAGGAAGCGAAGAAACTCCTCGACGAGTTTGTCGCGGGAGTTGCGCGGTGGCACGATGCTACTCGGGCTTCTCGATTTCCGTGGCGCGGAGTGCGGCCCGGGCCCGATCGCTGTACTGACTCTTGAAAATCGGCGCCGGATTTGTCGAGATCAGCTCGTATTTTTTCAGAACGAACTCCTGATAAAACCCGTTACTCGCCGGCTCATAAACGGTCTGGCCGCTGAACGAGCCCCAAAGTTTGTATTCGTAATTATTGTCGCTGCCGAAGCTGAGCTTCTCCCGATCCGGCGCGAGCTTTTCCTTTTCGTTCAGGACCACGAGTTTCGCGGTGCTCCAGGGTTGACCCGGTTTGCGAACGTATCCCCAGAATTTGTAAACCGATCCCTTGAAATATCGATGGCCAATAAAATAATCGCCGGGCGGTTCCGCCGCGATTTTCTGCGACTGATCGATCCTGGCCTGCTGGATTCCAGACGGCATCGGAGTTTCGCACCCGGCGAGGAAGAACAGGCCGAGAAAAATTTCGAGGGCGAAGAGGAATTGGACAGCGCGTTTGCTCATGGACAGTTCCTTTTATCGCAGGGAAACGGTGCGCGCAACCTTGCTTCTGTAGCCGTCGCCCTGCGGGCGATGCGAGGAAGTTGTCATCCTGAGCGAAGCGAATGGATCTCTGAACATTTCTGGTCTCCCACCGCGCCGAAATATCAGAGATGTTTCGCTGCGCTCAACATGACAGCCCAAGAGATGACAATCTCGGCGGAGGCGCCGTCGATAGCTGCGAAAACTGCTCTCGCGGTCGCCGCGGCGACCGGCTACAGAAGATTTTGCATCGCGGCCAGGTTCTCCTTACCATGGCGGCGTGCTGGAGCTGGAAGTTTACGCGGCCGGTGTGCGCGAGCTGAACAAGATCCTCGAGCTGGACATTGAGCTGGGGCCGATCGGCGGACTTCATTACAAGGTCGATCGCAATCACGACATCGTTTACATGGAACTGGAGGTGGCCACCGTGACGTTCCGCGAGATCCGGTCCATTTTCCGCAAGCTCGGCCTCGATCCGAAATTCGTCGGTGCCATTCCGGCGGAATTGCGGCCAAAGACCAGGACGCAGCTTCTCGAGACCTGAACGCGCGCGCTTTCTCTCGCATGTTCGTCAGCTTGATTCGCGCGGTGGGTGAGACGGCGGTTTCGTTCGCGGTTTATGTCGGCGATGTCGTCATGCTCGCCGTGGAGACCGTCGGCGCCGCGTTCGCGCAAAAGATCCGTTGGCGTCTGTTTCTACAGCAGATCGTCGAGATTGGTTTGCGTTCGCAAGTTGTGGTCATGATCACCGGCGCGTTTACCGGCGCGGTTTTTGCGGCCCAGACCTATTTTCAATTCAACAAGCTCGGGATGGGGTCTGCCGTGGGCGCGGTCGTATCGGTTTCCATCTGCCGCGAGCTCGGACCGGTGTTGACCGCATTGATGGTGACCGGCCGCGTCGGCGCGTCGATGTCGGCGGAAATTGGAACGATGAAAGTGACGGAACAGATCGATGCCTTGCGCGCCCTCGCGGTGCATCCGATCGATTATCTCGTCGTCCCGCGAACGCTGGCGATGATGGTTTCCATGCCGTTGCTGGTCGCGGAAGCGGTGGCGATCGGGATCGCGGCCGGATATTTCGTCGCGATTTTCCTGCTTGAGATCAACGGCACCTATTACATCGCGAACATGGTTCGCTGGACCATGATGCGCGACATCATCATGGCGCTGACGAAGGCATTTATCTTTGCGTTGCTCATTGTCTTCATCAGTTGCCACAAGGGCCTAACGAGTCGTGAAGGCGCGGTTGGCGTCGGCAAAGCGACGACGGAAGCCGTCGTGAATGCTTCGCTCGCTGTCCTGATCTCCAATTTCTTTTTGACCATGGGCCTGAACATTATTTTCCCCGCCGGCTAGCAATGACTGAGAACGGATCCGCAATGATTCAGGTTCGCGGCCTGGCGAAGAGCATTGGACAGCAGGAAATTTTGCGTGGTGTAGATCTGACCGTCGCGAAAGGGGAGACGCTCGTGATTATCGGCCGGAGCGGCGGCGGAAAAACCGTGCTGCTAAAACATCTCATCGGGTTGATGACGCCGGATGCCGGTGAGATCTGGATCGACGGCGAAAACATCATCGGGCTGAGCGAGCGAAAACTCGCCCCGATCCGGCTCAAAATTGGGATCTTGTTTCAGGGCGGCGCGCTCTTCGATTCAATGACGGTGGAAGAAAACATCGCGTTTCCTTTGGAGGAAGCGGGTGAACGCGATCCGAAAAAGATCGCGGAGAAGGTGCGCGAAATCCTGGAAGTGATCGAGCTCGAGGGCGAGGAAGAAAAGATGCCCGTGAACTTGAGTGGCGGAATGAAAAAGCGCGTGGGTCTCGCGCGCTCAATCATCCGCCGGCCTTCCTGCGTGCTCTACGATGAACCGACGGCGGGCTTGGACCCGGTCGTGTCCGACAGCATCAACCGGTTGATTCGCCGGCTGCAAAAGCGATTCGGCGTGACCAGCATCGTCGTTACCCACGACATGAAGAGCGCGTTCCACATCGCCGATCACATTGCCTATCTGCACGAGGGCCGGATTTATTTTTACGGCACACCGCAGGAACTGGAAATTTCCGACGACCCGCTGATTCAGGATTTCATGCTCGGACGGTCCGAGCGTGAGCCCATTGCGGAAACTGGTGACGCGATGGGAACACGTGATAGAGTCGTGAGCTAAACCCTCCACGAAAAATGGCGACGCGACACGGCGACAAAGGTCTGGAGTTGAAAGTAGGCGCGTTCGTCCTCGTCGGGCTTGGTGTGCTGGCGGTCTTGCTGGTCCAATTCGGACGCCTCGGCGAAGGCTTTCAGTCCTATTACCAATTGCTGATTAAATTTCCGGACGCGAGCGGTCTGCTAAAAGGTTCGGATGTTCTGCTGGCGGGCGCGAAGATCGGTCATGTTTCCGGCGGGCCCCATCTGGCAACGTCGGGCCAGGGAGTGGAAGTGCCGGTGCGGATTTTTGGTTTCGTAAAAATCCCGGCCGGAAGCCGCTTCACGGTGGGTTCCTCGGGTTTGCTTGGCGACAGATTCGTGTCCGTGACCGCTCCGCAACACATCACGGAGGATTTTATTCCAAAGAACAGCGTGATTGAAGGGACGCGCGACACGGGCATCGACGATCTGACGAAAGAAGGTGGAGCGCTCGTCGAAGATTTGCGCACGGCTGTGCAAAATGCGAACGGAGCAATCGAGAAACTGACGAACGACGCGCTGTCCAAGGAGAATTTAGACAACATCAAATCGGCGGTGGAGAATTTGAACACCGCCACGACGGCGCTCGCCGCCTCGACCAAGAAAGTAGACGGCGTTCTCGATAAGGCGAGCGAGACGATGGACTCGGCGAAGAAGGCCGCCGACGATTTGCCGACCGCAATTGCGGACGCGCGCAAGACGATCCAGGCCGCGACCGATCTGATCCAGAAAGCGTCGACCGGCAAGGGCGCCCTCGCGACGTTGCTCTCGAACCAGGAAGTTTCGAACGACCTGAAAGCGCTGATCACTAATCTGCGAGCGCACGGCGTTCTCTTTTATCGAGACGACGCCGCGAAAGCAGAAGCGCAACGCCCGCCAACTCAACCCCGCCGGAACACCCGACCCTGATGACCCCCATCCTCACCGTCAATTTATTGCGCGTCCTTTTCGTTACGTTCTGCGGCGCGATCGGCGGCATCGTCACTTCGGAAACGCAGGGCAATTACATCCCCGGCATCATGATCGGCGTGGTCTTCGGGCTGGCCATGGTTCTCGCCGATCGACTCCTCAAAGGCTTTTCGCTGCGCGCATTTTCCTCGGCCACGTTTGGTTTGCTGCTCGGACTGCTTTTCGCCAATCTCTTCAGCGCTTCCGACATTTTGCGCTTCCAAAGCGACACTGTGCAGTGGGCCGCGCGCCTGATCATTTACTGCGCCTTTGGTTATCTCGGCATGATGCTCGCGATGCGGAGCAACCGCGACGAATTTTCGCTCATCATTCCGTATGTGCGTTTCGCGCGCGAGACGACCCAGCATGAACCGCTCGTGGTGGATACCAACGTCATCATCGATGGCCGCATCTCCGATCTCGTTGCGACCGGGTTCCTAAGCCGGGCGCTGATCGTGCCGCGCTTTGTTTTGGGAGAATTACAAATGCTGGCTGATTCACGCGACCCGATAAAGCGCGAGCGCGGCCGGCGCGGCCTCGACATTTTGAATCAGCTCCAACAATCGCGCGAGCTCGACCTGACGATTCACGACACGACGGGCGACGCCGATCTTTCCATCGATGCGCGGCTGGTTCGAGCCGCGAAACTGTTGCAGGCTCGGCTCCTCACCAACGACCAGGCGCTCTGCCAGGTCGCGCGTTTGCAGCAGGTCCCGGCGCTGAATCTCGCTGATCTCGCGCGCGCATTGCGCCCCGCCGCCGCCGCCGGCGATGAGTTGGAATTGAATCTGGTGAAGGAAGGCCGCGAATCGCACCAGGCCGTCGGTTATCTGCCGGACGGAACCATGATCGTGGTCAATCATGCCAGAGCGCATTTGGGAAAGGTCGCGACGATAGTCGTTTCGAGCGCCCTCCAGACCGGCGCCGGCCGGTTGATCTTTGCAGAGTTGAAGGACGGCGCCGCGCCGCGTCCGTCGTCGAGCGGGCCGGCGCACTAGAACTTCAGCGGACCGCCGGCCTAGAGCCCGACCGCAGCGCGCACGCGCTTCATCACCTTTCCGGCTTCCTCATTCGCACGAGCCGCGCCGCGTTCGAGCACGTCATCGATGTAACCCGGATCCTTCAGAATTTCTTCCCGCCGCTTGCGCATCGGCTCGAAATATTCCCAGAGCCTGGCGAAGACTTGTTTCTTGAAATCGCCGTAGCCAGTCCCGCCTTTGCGGAACGCGTCGCGCATCGTCTCGGTTTCTTCCTTCGTCGCGAAAAGCGAATAGAGCTGGAAAATCGTCGAGGTCTCCGGATCCTTGGCTGCTTCGACCGGCTGCGAATCGGTCACCATGCTCATCACCCGCTTCCGCGTTTCCTTTTCCTCGCCGAAAATGTCGATCGTGTTGCCGTAACTCTTACTCATTTTCTGGCCGTCGATTCCGGGCACCGTCTCGGTCGCCGCCTGGATCTGCGGCTCGGGCAACTTGAAGATCTGCCCGTCCGGCTCGGACCCGTAGGTCTCGTTAAATTTCACGGCGATGTCGCGCGTCATTTCGAGATGTTGCTTTTGATCTTTGCCCACCGGCACGAGATCGCTGTCATAGATTAAAATGTCCGCAGCCATCAGGACTGGATAGTTGAACAACCCCGCCGACGCCGGCAATCCGCGCGCGATTTTGTCTTTATAAGAATGACCGCGTTCGAGCAGCGCTTTGGGCGTGACAGTCGACAGGACCCAGGTCAACTCAGCGACCTGTGGCACGTCGCTCTGGCGAAAAAGCGTGCCGCGCTCGACATCGAGACCGCAGGCGAGAAAATCCAGCGCGATCCGCCGGCTGTTGGTCCTTAGCGTTTCCGGATCGTTGATGGTTGTGAGCGCGTGATAGTCGGCGATGAAATAAAACGTCTCGTTCTTCGCGGATTCCTGGAGCCCGATGGCGGGCCGCATCATCCCGAAATAATTTCCGATATGGAGAATGCCGGTGGGCTGAATGCCGGAAAGAATGCGCATAATGGAGACTTGCCGAGAGGTTCCGCGACGCGATTAGGAATGACAAATGGAAATGGTTCGCCAATTCCATGCACGCCGCGCAGGATTCGCCGCGTGCAAAGAAAAGTCGCCCTTATCTCCAGCTTATTTTTCGCGAATTGTCTGACCTCCGGTTTCGCCCAGGGACCGGCTCCATCACCATTGCTTTCGCCTGCGCCGGTCTTGCAACCGGCGGCGCCGTTGCCCGAGCTCGCGCTTCCCCATGAATTGACCAAGCCCGATCTCGAAGCGTTTCTCGACGCGCTTATCCCCGCGCAACTCCAGAACCGCGACATCGCCGGCGCCGTCGTCGCGGTCGTCAAGGACGGACAGATTCTGCTTTCGAAAGGCTATGGCTACGCCGATTTCACCGCGAAGAAACCGGTCGTCGCCGACCAGACGTTGTTTCGTCCCGGCTCGATCTCGAAAGTGTTCACCACGACCGCGGTGCTCCAGCTCGTCGAACAGGGCAAACTCGATCTCGACCGCGACGTGAACGATTATCTGGACTTCGCGATTCCCAAAACCTACCCGGAACCGATCACGCTTCGCCGGATTCTCACTCACACCGCCGGATTCGAGGAGACGGTGAAAAATCTTTTCGTTCCAAGCGCGCGAGAGATGCGGCCGCTCCGTGAATATCTGATCGCCGCGATGCCCGCGCGAATTTTTCCGCCGGGCGCGGTCCCGTCGTATTCGAATTATGCACTGACAATTGCCGGTTACATCGTGGAGCGCATTTCCGGCGAGCCATTCGACAAATACGTCGCAGCTCACATCCTCACGCCGTTGAAGATGGACCACTCGACTTTCGCCCAGCCGTTGCCGGAAACGCTCGAACCGAATATGTCGCAGGGTTACCTGGCCGCCGCACAGGGCCCACGGAAATTTGAATTCGTGACCGCGTCGCCGGCCGGCGCGCTTTCGGCGACCGCGCACGACATGACGCGATTCATGCTGGCGCTGCTGGGTGAGGGGACGTTCGACGGCGCCACGATCCTCAAACCGGAAAGTGTCCGCGCGATGGAGTCACGGCAATTTGAGCTGCATCCCGCGCTGCATGCGATGGGATTGGTCCTGATGGATTATTCGATGAACGGCCAACGGATCTTTGGCCACGGCGGCGATACGATTTTTTTCCACAGCGACATGATCGTGATGCCCGACGCGCATCTCGGCCTGTTCATTTCTTATAACAGTGCCGGCTCACGTCTCGGCGGCGGACGGACCGAAGTCATTCGCACCTTTTTGAATCGGTATTTTCCGGAACCGGTAACGGCTTTGCCGGCGATCGATTTGAAAACGGCGCAGGCCGATGGACGGGCGGTGAGCGGCGTCTACACCGGAAGCCGCCGCTCGGAATCGACCCTGTTGAAAGTGACGGCTGTTCTCGGCCAGGCCGCCGTGACCAGCGACGAGAAAGGCGTGTTAACGGTCGAGGGCGTGCAAAGCCCGCGCGGCGGATTAAAACGATGGCGCGAGATCGGGCCTTTGGTTTACCGGGAAGTCGACGGGCCAGATGTGATCGCGTTTCGCCGGGACGCGAACGGCGTCGTCACCGATTTGTTGCCGGCGATGCCGATTCAATTGGCGCAACGCGTGACCGGCCTGGCGAGCAAAAAAGTTTTGCTGCCGGTTTTGGGGGCGAGCCAGAGTCTGATCGTTCTCACGCTGCTACTCTGGCCGGTGGCAGTGATCGTGCGGAAACGTTACGGCCGGCCGCTCTTTACTAGCGCGCTTGATCGTATTCTCTACGTCTTCACCCGCATCGATTGCCTGCTTCAGATTATTTTCGTCGCGCTCATTCTGTTGCCGCTGAGCCTGGCTGACAAAAACATCGGGTTCATCGGCGACGGCGTTAATCCATGGCTCAGCACGGCCCACATTTTCGGATGGCTCGCAGCGGCTGGCCTGGTGATCGTCGCATCCGCCGCGGTTAGGTCCTGGCGCGTGCCCGGCTTGGGTTGGTGGGCGCGAGTCCATGCAACGTTGCTTCTGATCGCGGGCGTGATTTTCATGTCGTTCGCGTGGTGGAACCACCTGCTGTCGCCTTCGCTACGCTTTTGAGCGCGCGGCCGAAGCGTCTGAGGTTGTTACTTTTTTCCACAGATTTACGAACAATCTTTCGCGCTTTGCCATTTCGGGCGTAGGCTTCCTGTGGATCTTCAAACCCCTCTAAAGTCGGTCGCCTCTGAAGGTCCAGCGCCCCCGCTCAATTCCGAATCCAACTGCATCATGAAAATTAAGTCCTTTCTTTCTATCAGCCTTATCGTCTTGGCGCTTCCGTTTAGCGGGCACGCCGCGACCTGCGCCGTTCCCGCTGGATATCCCACGATTCAAGCCGCCGTCGATGATCCCGCTTGCGACACCGTCAATGTCACGCCCGGCGTTACGCCGAAAATGTTTTCATTTCTCGCGCTGTCATCCTGAACGGCGCACAGGCCGGCCAACCAACAACGGGCCGCATTTCAGACGGCCCGGACGAATCGACTGTCGTGGGAGCGAACCCGACCGGTGCGAACGCCGTGTTTGTCATCAACGCCTCCAGCGTCACGATCGACGGTTTTACGGTTAAGAATTCTGTGATAACCGACGCCGCGATCGGCATTCAGATCAGGCCGAGCAATGATTCAGTCGTCCTGAATAATTTCATTGATGGAATCACGACCGGTGATGTCACCCCCCGGCGGGCCGCGCGATCGGCGTTCACATGCAGAACGGATTGCTCAACGTCGACGTCAGCAATAACGACATCCGCAACCTTCTCGGCAGCGGGACCGCGACCGGCATTCAGTTTGGCGATAACGATGCGACCGTCGGCATCGACATTTCCATCATGCAGAACAACAGCATCTCCGCCGTCACCAGCACCGCCTCCGGCGCTTCAGCTGTCGTTTGTCTAAAGGCTTCTCCGACGTCCACCGCATTTTTCTTTCAAACCAATCACGTCAGTGATCTTACTGGCGCGACTTCCGTGCATGCGGTCGATATTGAGGCCGAGGTCGTAATTCCGCTGGTTCTCTCAAACGATTTCACGGGCTTGACCAGCTCGAGTGGCGACGTCGCGGCGATCTTCTTTAATAACGATCCGCAAATGTTTAACGCCGATTGCAGCGGAAACTTTTTTTACCTGCCCTCGACTGCTTACGGCATCAAACTTCAGGGTCCATTTGATCCGACCATCCCGCCGCCGATGAGCGCCGGCTGTTGCTGGTGGAATAGCCCGGATGGTCCCGGTCCGGTCGGGCCCGGGCATGGCTGTCTGGTCAGTCCCGATGTTCGTTACAGTCCGTGGCGCGTCACGCCGAGCGCGGACCCTTCGGCCTGCGTTGGCAATAATGTGCCGATGTCCGAAAACGATTGTAAAAACGGCGGCTGGATCACGCATATGAATCCTGATGGCAGCTCCTTCAAGAGCCAGGGCGATTGCGTGCAGTACGTGAACAACGCTCACTAAGCGCCGCGCCTGATCACGATTCGGGAGAGGCGGTCCCGCGAAGGTGGGACCGCCTCTTTCCTTTCTGACCACGGCGGCGAAGGTTCATTCCTTGTGAAACTTTCGCTCGCGCAACGATTCAATCTTTTTCGTTACGGCCCGCCTGGTCGCCGATTTGAATGCGTTCGCAAAATAGAAGAGGCGCTTTGCACCGCGATGCCGCCTCGCGATCCACGTTATTTTGACGTCGGCGAATTCAGAAACTGGGAGCAGTTAGAGATCAAATATCGGCAACTCGCCGGGGAGCTTGGTCATCCGGGCAAGATCCCCGCGCCCGGTGAGATCGAGTTCCTTCACAGAATGGTCGATCTGGACGACGTCCGTTATCCCGGTGGCATCGGCTCGCGCGATTATTTTTTTCTCACCTGCCTGGTCAGCATTCTTGCGCCCCACCGTGTTATCGAGATCGGGACTCTGACTGGATTTTCCACGGCCATTATCGCCGCCGCCATCTATCATCAGCATGGCAATCGTAGCACGATCAACGTTGAGACTATCGACGCCCACACCCATTGCAGCATCGACCAGTCGCGCCCGATCGGTTTCGAGATTCCCGATCTTGTTCCCGATCTCGTCTCGACCGTGCGCGTCCACACTGGCCACGAATCCGATCTCGTCCGCGAGATTGCGTCGCCCGGCGAATTCGGTCTCGCCTTCATCGACGCCGATCATCGTCATCCCTGGCCCTTGCTCGACCTGCTTCGTCTCGCACCTTACGTGGAGCCGCGCGGTTGGATTGTGTTGCACGACATCCAGCTCGGCAGCCACGGTCAAGCCGAACGCGCCGCCGGCAATTCCCTCGGAGCCGGCACACCCTACGGCGCCGAATGGCTTTTCGAACGCTGGCCCTTTCGCAAGATCCGCTCGTTCCACATCGGCGCCATTGAGCTGCCCGCGCAAAACGACGCGCTGATTCCATTCGCGCTCGATCTAATGGACCAGCCGTTCGAAGTAAGTGGCAAAACCGAAGGGCGACTGCGACACGCGTTGTGTGAAAGTTTCGCGGAGTTGACGTAGTCCGGAAAGATTTTCGCAAGCAACAAAAAGTTCTTGCACGCACTTTGTCTTTTGCTGCGATTTAGTTTCACCATGAACTCTGGTTCCCCTCTTCGAATCGGTTGTTTAGAGCCCGAATTTCTCCATCACCTGTGCCGCACGTCCGCCGTGCTCAGCCTATTATTCCATGATAAAAAGACTCACCGTCCTCCTCACAGTGGCACTGTGTGCCATCATCATTCCACAGATACCGGCGCAAACGCCGGTCTCGACTATTCCGGCATCGCTCCAGGTCACCGCGACTAACGGCGACGGTCGGGACGAACAAAACGTGAGCCGCAATGGGCGCGTGCCGCTGGTCCTGGTTCGTCCGAATCAAATCGTGCCGGTCACGCTTCAGTTTCCGAGTGAGAAAGCCGGCCTTCCTGTCGCGGCGACGCCACTCGATGGCGGCGAGGTGAACGGGGGACGCCTCGTCGTCCTGCCCACCGGGAAGGTGATTTTCACCTTCAAGCCTGGCCCGACCCCCGGCCGCTACCGTCTGCTCGTGCAAACTCCCGTAGAGCAGCACCTCTTGGAATTCTACGTGGTTGATCCTAACAATCCCATCCGTCGCAGACCGTCAGCCCAACGCAACTGATCCTCCCCATGGACAAACGCACGGAGTGTTTCCTTATCGTTTCACTCGGCTGCGCCGTGTTTAGCCAGCCGATGTTCGGCCAGGCTGGCAATGACAATCCCGGGGGCGTGACTAATGAATACCACGGCAGCAGCGAAGTGGCCGGACAGCTGGATCCCTATACGGGAAGCGCCCGCAGGGAGATCGACGATATTGTGGTGCCCGGCAGCGTTGGCGCATATCCGCTCAAGTTCACTCGCATCCTTAACACGCGTGGCCGCGGTGGGGGTAATCAGTTCGGGGGAAGGGGGTGGCTGGAACCATAACTATACCTGGGAGTTGTGGATTCGACCGCCCGACGACAATTACTGCGAGGAGGACACACACTATAATTATTGTGGGCCGATTGGGGCCGTGACCTATCCGGGCGGGGGCGGCGTCGAGTTTTGGACCGACGGGCCTGAACAAACGATCTATGGCATGAATGGCGAGTATGGCCCCGCCGATAAGTTGATCGATAAGGGCAATGGCTCCTATGAATTGCGACGGGGAGATGGGGGTAAGGTCCTTTTTCGGCCGGCGCCGGTGGCGACTGTTTACCAGGCTTGTCAAATCATCGATCCTAACGGCCAGGTCACCACGGTGGATTATGATTCCAGTGGCAGAATCACCCGGGTCACCGAGCCCGGCGGACGCTATCTGGAATTCTTTTACCAAAACTTTTCCTACTGGGCCCAGACCGATCCTCCGATGCTAACCTCCGAGGACGTAATTTCAATGATCCGGTCCAACGACGGTCGCGGCAATGTCATCGAAACAGTTAGTTATGGGTATGAGTGGGTCTGGATTGCCAACGTGGGTGGAAGCGCGCGGATGTATAATCTTAAAACCGTCTCCTACGACGACCTCAGCGCTGCTTCCTATAACTACGAATCCGCTAACACGAATTACACTGCGAATAGCATTTCTCACGAATCGGCCCAGGTCGTTCAAAGCTGTGACGACCCG